>Ga0222718_10002488_pt1 | contig 16517 bp, 25 predicted proteins | sample C33_27DmetaG_FD_165045 | JGI IMG/M metagenome (GOLD analysis project Ga0222718, IMG submission 165045) | Estuarine water microbial communities from San Francisco Bay, California, United States - C33_27D | ecosystem: Environmental > Aquatic > Marine > Unclassified | place: USA: California... | reverse complement strand
TCCGACTGGCATGTCCCAGGTGTACATCTCACATGATTCAGCGATGCCCATGTCGTGTAGGAAATCACTTACTCCGTCATTGCACACCAACTTCTCTTCTGTGAGATTTTCTACCACGTTGCCCTGTTGGTCAATCACTTTTATTTTTGTAACTTCAACATCGCAATATTGGTTGTCCCACGGTCCGCCTGCGTCAGCAGTGGTTGAGAATATGATCAAGCCCAATATAAAGAACAGTAGGGCGATAAGATAATAAATCTTTCTCATGGCCCTAGTTCAATACTTTTTCTGCCGCTTCGTCTATAGAAGTAGTGTCGATAGTTTTTGCTAGTTTCTGTTGTTTAAGTTCAGACACGATAGCATCAACATGGTCTCTACCTAACCTAACCATAACATATACTCTGTATGATTTGTTTTTAGTAGTGTAGATCACTTGCCTATCAACTTCGTAGTGTCTAACCAATGTGTCATTGATAATATTCACAACAATATCCTGAGCACCTGCAGTCACAGTCATTGACTCGTTAGTCCCCGCTTCGTCCTTCTTGATAGTAGATCTGTTATTCATCTCACCGTTAATCCTATCAGCCAATTTGGCCTTTGCTAATAGAGTGGCCTTCTTGACAGCCAACTCAAGATCAGGAGAAACAGACGATGCCGCCTCTTGATAATGTTTTCTAGTTGTGTGTGGATATTTCACATACCATTTAGGAGTCTTGTTTATCACACCGTTCTTAGTCATGTCCGACTTCATGGAATACGTAGAACATTGTGCAACAAGTAGACCTGCGAAAAGTATAAGAAATAGTTTGCTTATGTTTTTCATATTGTCCTTATTGTTTAAATTTTGCAATCTGCTCTGATACAAAGTTAGATACACCAGCAATATTAAAGTCATTGCTGAATGCCGCCCAACCATCTCCTATCATCGGATATACCGCTAGGAAGATTGCAAATAGTATTATTAGTTTAATCATACAACAATTATAGCATAATTTCCAAATACGTCAACCGCAGTTGATCTTGCTAGAAGTGTTGACTTTGCTAGGTTTCTTGTTATGATATCCAATTGAATACGCCTCTGACAGCCAGTAGCAGGTACATAAGTTCCATCAATGCCCGAGGTGTGTCCTTGTCCTTTATTCCCATCCATATCCAGATACTACAAGATATCAGTGCCACTCCCCATCCTAACCATTGAACATCAGGATTACCACCACTCAAGGTGAACGCACTGACCATGGCAAGTATGAAACCCAACCATCTCCATCTGTCGATCTTTTGGTAATATCGGATCTTCATTATTTGTTGCCTTTCATGGCAGTGATCTCTTTTGCACCTTCCTCGTCCCACACAGGAACAAGATTGCTCTTGTGCATCATGCCTATGCCCAACAACTTACGTTCTCCGGAATACTTCATCTCTTCTCTTTTGTTACCACCGTTCACGGGTATCTTGTCACCACATTTGGGTTGGTTGGGGTCTGGCGTGTATTCAGGTATATCGTAGCCTGTGAATTTCCTTGTGTTCTTCTTCAATGTGTATGTGTCGAGGCCCTGCGACGCTAACCACTCCTCATGATTGGCCTGTGCTTCTCTGTTCCTACGAGAGTTCTCGATCTTGTGCTTGATTCTTTTAGGCAATTTCATTTGTATGAATCCCATATTTTATTATACTGTTAAGGTAATTTATTGTCAACTATAGTTTGTAGTATTATTTCTTGGTAATCTGGGTTTGTACTCCAAGCAGTCATGCCTGACAGCAGTTCACGGTAGTTCCATGAACCTGTTTCCAGTTGTTGTTCTCTCTTGACTCTAAATTTTTCATAGGCAGGATGTGTGTTCAAGATCCTTATCATGTCCTTGATCGATCCACATTTTGTTTTGTATTTCTTGACACCCCAATTGGCATTTGGATTGCCTAGTGCTTTCATGTGTGGTACGGTGTCTAGGCTCCATGTTCTCACGCCAAACAGTGCGTTGCCTTCCGTGGCAAATCTGCTGGTACCCCATGCACTCTCTATGCCCGCCATTGCAATTATGATGCTGATCGGCACTCGTTTGTCTTTGTCTGTGGTCCAATTTAGATATGAAACACACGTGGATGTTGCATTAATAAAGGAAACTTTGTCTGAGAATTCAAACTCTGGTTCTTTTAGACCAAGTTCTTCTATTATACGCATCTCCTTCTTGTGGAACTCATCCTCGATCTTTTGAACTGTGTAATCGTTTGGATTGAATGTACCGGCTACCCAGGCACCTGCGATCACGAATGCAAACGCTATACAGAAGTATACAAAAAGTTTAAGATATCTTTTCACCATTGCAATTAGTTAGTGGGCCGAGATTTTTTTGCATTGGCTTATCTCTAGCACTAGGGGAACTCGAGCCCACTAATCAATATTATACTGCAACTTTTTGTTCTGTTACTGTCTCTGTTGTTTCCGCTTCGTACTTGGCTTTGTACTCGGCTTCTGCATTTCTCATAGCATTGTTCCAGTCCGCTTTCGATAGGCCTGTAAACCTTGTTATGATACCATCACTCATGATCTTGAAAGAACCACATAACTTGTGAGATCCGTCATCTGCGATCTTGTGTACTACACCTGTAGCCTTACCATCGGCATTTTCTCTGCCCATGATGTACATGTAGTTTCCTGATCTACCTCTCCACTTGTTGTTGGTCTGTGTGTCTTCTTGGCATCTAGATCTAATCTGATCTATTACCAAACTTGCTTTTGCTGAACATTTATACATTGTCTTTCTCTCCTTTGTTACCACTATTATAAACGGTAATGGTATTTCCGTCAACCTGGAGGAAAAATATCAATGATCTTGGAGTTTTTTTACCATATCAACAATGTGCTCTGCCTCAGAATCAGAGATATATGGATTCAATGGTATGCTCAAAGCATGTTTGACATAATGCATACTATTTTTGTAATTCGTGCCACCATAACTTTCTGTGTAGTGTGGCACAGTTTCTATACCGAGATCAAGCAATTCTCTTTGTGCCCTCAACTTATCGTCAAAGAATACAACAAACTTGTGGGTGTTCCACTCACTGTATTCCGGGCTCTTTCTGGTATCATTCAAATTATCGTAATAGTATTTCGCAATTTCGTGCCTTCGTATTTGCCAGTTGTCAAAACGATCCATAGATAGTTTGCATTGTATTGATCGATGTTCATCAGGCCATGCATTTAGTCCAGTACCAGTCAAGGGCTCTAGCCTGTAAGGTTTACCGTGTTTTCTCATTCTATTCAACATCAATTTTTGTTCTTCTGTGTCACACATTATCGCACCATATGTAGATAATGTTGGTATTGGTTTGTTATCGGCGAATCCTATTGTTGTGAAGTCACCTAGACAGCAACTATCGATACCTTTGTATTTGGCAAAACAACTTTGATTGGCATCATTTATGTAATGCAATTTGTGTTCATCACAGAATCTTTTCACTAGATCATGATCATGAACATCGCCGTAAAGTCCTACTGCCACAACCGCCTTGGTATTTTTTGTTAAGGCCTGAGGAAGTAATTTGCAGTCTATAGATCCGTGACTGTCTACATCAACAAATACCGGTTTCGCTCCAGAGAATGTAATTGGGCCAACAACTGCAGGCGGTCCATAATTTATAGTAATCACTTCATCCCTAGGACCAATATCCAGGTGTCGCAGTACCAATGTCATTGCGGCCGAACCGCTGGTCACTAGTAATGCCTTCCTATTGGTGATTTTTTCTAGCCTTTCTTCGACCTCTTTTGTGAAAGGACCATTAAACATGATTTCAGATTGGGCCGTCTTCTCGATACAATCGATGTATTCTTCTTTGATATCTTGAAAAAATCGTGCTACATTTCCGTACTTAATCATTGATTATACCTGTAAGTGAAACAGTCATCTGTGGAACGTAACCAGCGTTGGAACTACAATGGCCCATGCCGTGAGGAATTTCATATACATCTCCGGGTTGCCAATTTGCGATAACAGTCTCTGATATTTGGAATATATGACCGTTATCCCAATCAGTGACAGGGAACCAAAGCCTTTTAATTTGACCATGTTGGCACATTTGTGTTTCCTTATTGATCTGTAATTCTTTACTGAACATTTTCATGAATGCTCCATTGGTATCTACGTGCCATGTTACCCCATGACCTGGCAGTTTTACAAATAGATTAAAAAATAGGAAGTTTGACCTTAGGTTGACTAGTCCAAGATTGTTTTTACCAAACATGTCAATCATTTTTTGATTGGTTTCACCGTTGATGCCATAGTTCAATCCAAAACTATTATGCACGTTTCTGCCCAAGTCCGCATGCAGGTTTGTCAATTTACAGGTAAAATCATCACAGTCAGGGTTGAATCCTACGTAGGTTTGATTAGCGTCATCAAAGTAGTCCATTGAAAATTTTATCCATTGCTCTGGGTCGATGTCAACTTTGGCAAGTTTTTCTGGCACATAGGTATTGAGAGCATCAAAATGCTCTTTTGCCCATTTCCACTTTTCGTCTTTAATTAATTTTGTGTAATGTTCTTTTCTCATATCATGATTTATCCTCATATCCAAACCCGTCGGACAAGATTGGAATCATCTGAGAAAACCTTCCCATCGGCTTTACGTTCTTTCCGTCCGATTCTGTGCCATATGGAACATCTTTGTACAGTTCGTGTATGACTTTCATGGAATCATACCATTTGTTAATGTAGTCGTGTATACCTATTTTTGGCAATTCTTTTATGAAATGTCGGGCCTTACTGTTCAAGTTGAATGTCGCTTTACCTAGGAAGTGATAATTCAGCCATGCTTTATCTACCTTCGTACCAAATAAATCTAAAATCTTATTTTTAGTTTTTATTTCTTTGATTGATTCATATTCATATACGCCATCCTGTGTAAGGTCAGGAAGAGAATCTATGAAAGCGTATGTCATTGCGACAGTCAATTCAGGATTGTCCTTGTCGTAAAATAAAGGATAATGATTTTTTATGTGCATCCACTCCCCAATGGCTTTTACATCCATTTGGGCAAAGTAAGGCTTACCGTCTTTTACTAATACTGTGGGTTTCTCCAACCCTGTAATGTTTGCAAAATCAGAGTCTGTATTCATTAATGATTCTCCAAGTTGAGTGAAGAACGGACGAATTGGCAACAGGCATCCTCCAATCTTTTTGAACCATTCTGGATCGTTAATAAAATTAAGACTTTCTTTTGTGGGTGATATAGTTTTCACAACACCTATTTGATCTCCTTGGTGCTGTCTAGCATACTTGATCGCAGGTAGATATTCTAAATCTGCACGAACATTGCCAGAAAAAGAGACAAGTCCAGATACTACTTCATCCAAGTAGATATCGTTTTCGATACAAAGTTTCAGCATTGTCCAGGAATCAGTGCCTCCACCTAGTGCAAGTCTTACCTTGCTATTTTTTTCACGTATTTGTTTGAGACCTTTGATCATAAGTCTTGGTATCAGTTGATTTGAAATGTTTGTTGGTCTTCTCAGCCCACTTATGGATCCTATGAATTGCTTGTCAAACTCGTAGTGGACATGATGTCCTGTTTGTTTTGAATGGTCGAGGGCCTGGAAAAGATTATAGAATATTTTTTCCCCGGATTTATAATTTTGGTGGAATGACATTTTACTATAGCGATATTATATAATACCGCTATAGAGATGTAAAGCGTTAATTACGCAACTTTTACTTTTTGTGCTAGTTCTTTCGTGTCAATGAAAGTCATAGTTTCGTTCTGTGTTAAAGAATCTAACCATGCGTTTCTCTTGACAACAAGCATGAAAGCATTTCTTGGTACTTCGGTCAAGTTCTGAGTTTGGTGTCCAGTGTGATCTGGATTGAAAATCAAGAATTGTCCTTTTTGTAAGTTGATGCTAACTTCTGAATCAGCAGTCTTAAATCTGTACCAAGCACCACCCGGTTGATCAGTCAGTTGCACGAAGATCCTCAAAGTCTCACCGTGTTCATTTCCACGTTGATTGTCAAAGTCTGTGTGCATCTGCATGTAAGCACCTGGTTGTTGTTGGAAGATTCTAATTCTAGTTTTCTCAACCTCGAACCAGTCACATATAGCGGCCAGTTGTGGTGAAGCAAGTTTAGAGTTAGTGTCTTTGTAGTCTGCTGGATTTTCTTCTTTCCAGAACTCTTGTAATTGATCGTGTGTAGTATCTTTACCGTCTGCACTTCTGAAAGAGTTGTAAAGGTATTGTGAATCTTGGCCTTTCATAGCGTCGATCTTCGATACTTCTTTGAAGTTATCGCCTCTTTTTGTGAAGTTTAGAGCCTTCAATTCATCTTCCCAGTCTCCTTGGAAAATGTATGAAGAAGCATAGATACCAGTTTGAGGATTATATCCCTCTGGTTGGTGATTGATAACGTTTTCAATCTCACCATCTTTGTTAGTCGTAGTTTCAAACTTGTACATAGTTTGTGTCTCCTTAAGGTTTTTTTGACTCCTATTGATATTTACCTAGGCTATATCCCATATTCTAATAATCTTGTGATTACTACACCTTTCCCGTACATACTGCTCACAGACCAGTTTAGTCATAGCATAAATCAGGTGTTCGTTGCTCAAATTACCTGTGTTGACTTCCTTATTACCTTTCCATTCAGGAAAATTTACAGTTCCTATTTTGCTATCGGTAAAGTGTTCTGCAGTCACGGCCGCCGATAATGGAGTTATTTCATTGCTTGTGATCCCGTATACCACTTTTGTAGAAGCGTAAACAAATCTGCAGTCTTTCGCTCTGGTGTCTAACAATTTTTTCATAGCATCTTGTTCCATCATGAATGTGCTGAAATCCCTTCTCACACCTGTCTTTCTACAAGCCCTTGCAACATGCCAGACAGTGTCAACATCTAGATGTTCTTTGAACCAGTCTTTGTAATCAACGGCATTTTCAAATCTCACAGGACAGGCCATGGTATCGGGAAACTGCATTAGTTTTGTCCCCAATGTACCAGTCGCTCCTATGACTGCTATTGTCAACTTGCTACACCCGTTATTGTTAGTGTGTACTTGGGTGCTATACCAAAGTTTGCACTTGCATGGAAAACATTTGGCGGTATGATGTATGCATCTCCCGGAGACCAATTGGCTATCACGTTGTCGTGTACTTGTAACACATGTCCCCAGTCCCATTCACTCACTGCCACAAAGAATCTTGTAGGCTGTGCTTCTCCGTGGAGTTTTTTGAAACCCTCCAGTCCGTCGCTGTGAAGAGGCAAACTATGTCCTGGCATGTATTCCAGAAGTCTTACAAGCACTTTTTCATAATCTAAATTCAGTGCTTCGAAGTTGTGCCGGCCCACCATTTCCCTCAGCATTTGATTGTGCTTGTCCTCGAGGCCCCAATTTGATTCGGAAGTGTTGTGTTTGTTGTAACCAATCCAATTGGCATTGATGGCCTGTTCGTTGCCCATGTCACTCAAGAAAGGTCTTGGATGCCACGATTTGACAGTGGCCTCGTCTCTGTGTGTGTTTGCGAATGCTTCAAATTCGTTGGAATCTATTTCAAGGGTACAGTGCTTCTCCACGTCTAAATGTTGACGCAGGTCTACATCTCGATCAGCAAGATACTTCTTGAAATATTGATTGTCTAACATTATCTTAAAAATATTGATATGTCTTTTTTGGGTTTCTGAAAGTGAAATGGTTTCCTCCACCATCTAATAATCCATTTGATCATTTAAGTTCTCCACTCCAGTGTATGGTTATCTTTGGATTTATACCAGCATTGGCACTTCCGTGATATATGCCTGGCTTCAGGTCCCAAAGGTCACCCGCCCGCCATTGATTGAAACAGTGATTGCCGTAGTGAAAGAAATGACCAAAGTCCCAATCACGCACGAACGCCATGTATCTACGTAACACAGTGTAATCTGCTTTTGCTTCACCAGTACGTCTTATGAAACTGCTGTATGTGTCTGTGTGGCTCCATATGGTGTGTCCCGGTGGCTGAACGAAAAGGCTGATGCCCATCTTGTCCTCTTTTAGGTTCGGAAACATTTTCTTTAATGGTTCATAGTATTCCCCGAACTCCTCGTTGGCAATCTTGAAATACTGACTGTTGTGTTTGGTGTGGGTGTTGTTCTTCAATGCCAACAGGGCCTGTTCTTTGATTGGCATACTGTTAACATTGTCGTTGGCGTGCATCACTGCATCGTTCTCATCGTCATACCACCAATACTTCTGTGGTGTTAGGTGTTCATTGCATTTCTTTATTGCCCAGTCACCTAGTGCTTTCCAATCAAAATCTTTGATAGTGTGCATATAGCAAGAAGCGTCGTCATGATCTTTCTTCATTGGATCCCAGTGCCATGGATACTGTTCTAATATCTCAGAAGGAACCGCGTGTTTGGGTTCTAGCCGTTCCTCTGATATCTTACTTCCTAATTTCATTAGTGGATGCTCCGCTGATGCTACAAGTCAGTTTCAATCTCATGCCCATGTTGGCGGAACAATGAGGTTGCGGTATCGGTAGATCGTACACCTCACCTTTTTTCCATCTTGGGAAATAACTGTTCTGGAATTGAAGCACGTGTCCCCAATGCCAGTCTGTGATCATGACCAGGTATCTCCTGATAGGACCTAGGTCACACATCTGAGCATCGATGTCAGGATTGAGGTTCTTGTTGTTCCTACACCAGTTGCCAAGGTTGTCATGATGCCATGGCAGGATCTGTCCTGGTAGGTACGCCAATAATCTTATCAAGGCCGTGTCGTAGTCTATACCAATCTTGTCTTCCCAAACCTGTCTTGTTCCTAGCAACTCTTTGATTCTTTCATTGCTGTCTCCGTAGAGACCCCAATTGTATTCTATGGTGTTCCTTGCGTTATACCCACACTTCATAGGAAGGTTCATTGTGAGCTCACTAATTCCGTTGTGGTATGGTCTCTTCTCGTAATACTTCTTTTGAACTGTTTCTTTGTTGTTCATCATGAAGTCGATAAAATCTTGTTCATTTATGTCCAATTGAGACATTGGCTTGGCTTCATACTCTGTCGTGAGATCTGAACCTATGTCCTTGGCCCATTTCTCGTATTCCTTATCGGGTCTGTTTTCTATGAAGTCCCAGAGTGTGACTTCCGGTTGTTTGGCCATGAGGCTCGTTTCAACGTAAATCTTTGGGTCCGCTGGAATGTCCTTGTAATTGGACATAACCTGACTTGGCTTCAGTTTTCTTTCAGTTGTCATTGTATCTCCTATAATGTAGTATAGCACAGAACAGCAATAGGAGTCAATTATTGATTCTGTACTATACTATGTTTTTTGGAGTTAGCGAGATCTTCGCACACGGCTTGGCCCTTTTCTATGGCTGTCCCTTTCGGTACTGGCGGGTCATTTTTTATGCCGACGTCACTTGTTAGTGGCGCTACATTTTTATTTATCTATGTTACTGATCGATGATGCCAGTTAATGATACCGTGTACTGTGGCACATAACCTGCATTTGAACTACAGTGGCCCATACCGAACGGTATTTGGTATATGTCGCCTGCTTTGTAATTTGTTAACACAGTCTCACTGATCTGGAACATATGACCATTATCCCAATCGGTTACGGGAAACCAAAGTCTGACTATCTGTCCTAGTTGGCATTTCTGTGTTTTTGGATCTATTGTAAGTTTGTCTTTGAATCTTTCTGTGTACCTTCCAATGTGGTCTACGTGCCAAGCAACGCCATGACCTGGCAGTTTTATTAGCAATCGAAAAAACAAATAGTCAGGTCTCAGTTTCAACAATTTCCTGTTGTCTTCACCAAACATTTCAATCATTCTTTCATTTGTTTTTCCTTCGACACCGTAATTCAATTCAAAACTGTTGTGTTCATTCCTACCAAGCTCAACATTGGCTGTTGATAGTTTTCTCGCAAAATCATTATAGTGCGGTTTCGGAATTTCATAATTTTGATGTGCATCATCAAAATGTTCAACAGTAAATTTTATCCATTCATCCTGATCTATTTCGCATTGTGCTATTTTTTTTGGAGTATAAGTGTCCAAGACATCGAAATGCTCCTTGATCCAAATCCATGGTTTGTTATTGACTAACTTTGCGTATTCTTCTTTTTTCATCTATGTCCGTACTTATTGATTGATCTTGTAGAAGTCATTGACTGTGGTAGCGACTTTTTCTATCTCTGCATCAGTAAGCCATGCGTGGTTTGGTAATACAATTATGTCTTTACAGAACCTATCTGTGTTTGGAAATTGTTTGTCAGAACCAAAGAAATCCGCAAAGTTGTCTGTGTATTGCAAAGTGGCCTGGACTCCATTATCTGCTAAAAAGTTCAGCAATTTATTCCTGTCTTTTGATAGAATAGAAAACTTATGATAGTTAGACTCGCAATAATCTGCTGGATGTATGATTTCAAAAGGTAGATTCATAAATTTATCTGTATAGTATTGATGAATATTCTTTCTCTTAGATTGCCACTGATGTAGATAGTCCAGGCCTATATCTATCTGAGCGGCCTGTAGTTCATAAGGCGTACCGTTGGTTCCAAATGACACGATACCAGTGTCTCTGGACAGTTTCCCATTCCTCGATGCCGTCTCGACTCGATCTGACATTTGGTCATCGTCCCAAAGAAGTGCACCATGGGTACCCGCTGTGGGTATAGGTTTGTTACCTGCGAAACTGAACACAGAAGCATCTCCGAAACTGCCGTCAGGTTTACCCTTATAGGATGATCCTATTCCTTGGGCACAATCTACAATCACTTTCGTGTTATCTGCAATTTTTAAATTGTCGTAGTCTATGGTGTTACCATACAACGACACGGGAATGACTGCATCATGGTCAAATTTTTCATCAAGCAACATGAGACCTTTATGATCAATATCAAAGAACTCGACATCGTTAAGTAGTGACGCTTGATTGGCACTGGCTACAAAACTGTAATTCACACACGCCACCCTCTTTTTTATTATATCCCACGTCATCAGTGCTGTCATGATTGCAGTGGTGCCTGAGGTAAGCAGTTTGGCATGTTTTCTTCCTGTGATTTTTTTGAGTTTCTCTTGAACTGAATGGGTATAGTCTCCGTCTATTGTTTGCCCAGAGGTGTGTATTTTGTGATATGCCTCATTTAGACGTTCTTTGATTTGTAAGTATAGCCTATCTGCGGCTTGATTTTTAATCATCTAAAGTGAGACTGTCCATTTATTTGTTTTGTTCACAGTAGATTCATCGTCAAGGAATCCTGTGATACGCAACATAGGACGCAGGTTCCACCCAAAGTTACATGTACCGTGAGGCACTGCTCTCCACTGGAAATTGACGACATCTCCTTTTTTCCATTTGACCCATGGTGTTTCACCCCACATCCAAGTCTGTCCTGGGTGCCAATCATCTAACGCTACGAACATCCTATACAAATTCCTACTCCCCACAGGTTGTCTTGATTTGTGATCAAAATCATGTTCTAGGAAATTTTCTGTTACATCAGTCTTGTGTTGGAAATAACTGGATATGTTGTCCATGTGAAGTTTACATATCTGACCTGGATGTTGTAAATGAATGGTTGTGTCGGATTTTTCTATTCCTAGTAGATCTGTGATTGCTTCCAGTCCCTTGACATGGTTAAGTTTATCAAAGCCTAACTTGTATCCGTGCAGAGTATCCAGTTTTACTTCACTGCTGTCTTTGTGTTTGTCATTCTTTTCTAGTACCTCTGTGTATGTAATTTTTTCCAATAGATCTGTGAACTTCGGCAATCCGCTAATGTTTCCTAGATAATCGTATCCGCTGTGTTGCGGCCAGTAGTGTTTGGCCACTTCCCTGGTCATTTGATAATAGTTGTCGTGGTCTTGTGATAAAAAATTGATCCATTCCCCGAAGGTTTTAATTTTTTGGTAATCTTCTAGATAAGTCACAAAATTATTTAACTATTACTTGAGATTGGCCAGTATTTCTGCTTCTCTAGCCTTGGCGTTTTCCAGTTTTCTTTTCTTCTCTAATTGCAGTTCTTCTGGATCTGGCTGTTTCTCTGGTTCCAGTTTGGTGGGTGCTTCTATGGGCATACCCGTGTTGTCGAACCATCTACCATCCGCTGTGCTCACGCAGGCACTGTAGAAGTTTGTCTTCTCATTGGTCATTGGATCCTTACGTGTCATCAATCTTCTCTTTTTATATAACTTTCCTGCGTAGATAGAACCATCTTTCTGTAACAGGTGATCATCGTACAGTGATCCATACACCCTGTCTATCATGATGTACTCGTCGCCTTCCTCATCCTTCTTTTTCTTTACCTTATCATATATGGCTGGCAATGTGTGTAAGGTGTTTGGATAATATCGATTGGTGTAGGAATGGAATTTCTCCTGCACAAAGGCCTTTGGTGCAGAGTCTGTGATCTTGCCCAGTCCCTCCAGTAATTTCTTTGTTTTCTCGCTTGGCATAATGATTAGCACTCCACCAGTCCGTTATCGACTCCAACCTCGCCTTTCGGCTATCCATCCATCATCGACATAGAGTGTCTCTAATTAGATTTGCAAATGAGAATTGGTACCTTACCAGCTCTGGTGGATTTGCTGTGTTTAATTATACACGAAATATTTTATTTGTCAACTTATCTTGTATTCTACTGGCTATTTTTGGCGCCATGTCTATCTTAATGGCTACTTTCTCGCCAGCATCGGTAGTATATTGTGATTGTAAATCTAAACAATCTATACAATTATAATCATTATCAAACTCTTCGAAGCCACCGTAAAATTTTACTTTGATATATCTATAATCATTCTTATCTAGGTAGTTCAAAAACCATGACATTATTCTTTTGTTTCTTTTTATCGTAGTCTTATTCTCATAACATTCACGTGCCTTTAACCATGCCATATACTGTATATGTTCAGGAGCGTTTAAACTTGGATTAGTATAGAAGTCAGGATACTCCGGTTTATAAATTTTTTCAAAAAAGTATTGTGTTCCTGCATTGTTAATCACTTGCCACATATGTTTAAGTGAGTAATCTGTCACAACAATGATATCAGGTCTTGTATGTTCATTTTCGTATTTCAGTAATCTTTTGTAGTAGCCACCTCCTGTGGCTCCTTCTTTACTCATGTTGACGACTGGTTCGTTGACATATTGCCAATAACTGTTGATCACTTCCTGTTCTCTGAGATAGGTAATAGCATCATAAGGTATCTTTTTGATATCCTTGATTGGTATATGTTTCTCTTTGGCTTGTTTGAGATACCATGCCATAATATCTTTCACATAATTGCCGTTTGTGGTCAGACTACCTTGGATAGTAGCATTTTTCTCACCTATTATATCTTCTGTGAGAACATTAGTGCCTGATGATGCACAGTCTCCTAATACCAACGTCTTCATATTTTTTGTCCTATCATGGTAAAATGATTTTTTATACTATAGGTATTTAAATTGACCTCGTTACCACGCACATCTTTTATTACTTTGGTATAGCCGGCTAACTTGTATCTACGGAACGGATACTCCCAATTGCCTGCTTGTTGCCAGTCACCTTCTAGTATGTGTTTGTCTGCATCATCTATAAGACATAATGGCATCTGTAGTACAAGTTCTGCTGATATCTTGTCGTGTAGGTATGCGGTTATGATCTTGTTCTGCGGTATCACGTGTTCGAGGTGTTGTTTGCCTTCCATGTCCTGTGCCTTGTAATGGTATCCCATGGGGGCCAACTGCTTCTGCATGGATCTTATGTACAAGACCAAGGATGTTTTTATGTGCTTTTTTGTTGCCTGGCTCCATTTATCATTAAACAAGTCTGCTTTCATATTGTCTATGTACTCCGCCAGTTCTTTGAGCTCTGGCCTTTCCTTGCTCTTGAAATTTATTTCAGGTAGATTAGTAAGGCTTTGGAAGTCGATCATTGAACTGCTCCTCTGTTATCATTTCCATTACAACTGCGTCTGCGCCATTATCATAGTGTTCCCACACTGCCTCAATGATGTCCTTGTATGGCAGACCATATCCGTACTCCTCAGTCTTTTTGCCTTTGGTCACTTTACAGATGTAATAACTTAATTTACTTGACATACTTGTTGAATGCCGTCTGTGCCTCTGAGTCTGGTGCTATGTCGCCCTCATCTAACTTCAGTGTCACATTTGGCATGTAGCTCGGCTCGAAACTCTCTGGTTGTTCTATCTGATATGTTTCTTTAAGCATGTGACCCATTGCCACTGGTGCGTCCCACCCAACACCGTTTGCGTGTTGCCACTGCTTCTTTGTTGCAGAGTGCATCAGTGTTGCACTAGGACAAACCTCTTTCAGACTTATCAGCATCTTCATCATCCAGTCCTCAGGTAGCCTGCTCAATCGTTTGGCCTCACTGCCCATCTGGTACTGCTTCATCAGTCCTATGAAAAGGCCCTGATTGATCTCTCCACCGTCCTCATCGCCATATATCACCCTGATGGCCGTGAGTGCGTCCTTCAGTCCCTGTTCGCCCGCCATCTTGATTCCTTTGTATGCGTAATCGAAATGTGAGAAGTAGTGCTTATTAGGTCCACACTTGCCTGGGCTCTTTCTCACACGTTTGGGTTCAAGGTCGATCTCGCACTCGTCGAAAACCTTCTGTACCGCGTGTGCAGTTGCCACTCTTTCAGTTTCAGTTTCTCCCATCTTGTATCTGTGTAGTAGGCATCTGTGTATCTCTTCTGTACCTGCCCTCAATATTCCTGAGTCATTTACTATCTCAAACGCTTCTGCGTCAAAGGCTGGTTCATCTGTTTCCACTATTGTGACTGGTATCTTGGTCCAACCCAACAGTGCCAACGCCACTGCTCTGTGTTGTCCATCGAAAATGTAGAGTGTTTCTCCGTCTGAACGTTTCACAGCGGACACAGGGCAACATACCCTTGGGTCGAACTTCTTCATGATGTTCATCACGTGTCCTGCCCTCACGTCTCTCTGTACTGAATAGTTGAATGCGAAGTGCTCCAGCGGATGGTCTTCAACACCCCGGGGCAACAGTCGGCCTTTTGCTATTTGATTCTGTAGATTTACTTTGGCTTCTGCCAATTTGCTGTTCCAGTTTGGAACATCTTCTGGTGCTTCTTTCTTGACTTCGTTTACTACGTCTAGAAGCATTTTCACTTTGCTCATATGATCTCCTATAGTTAATGAGTGTAACCGAGGGCAGAATTCCTACGATAGGATTGACCCTGAATTACTCTATTATTATAGCAGATTTCTGAGATTTGTCAACTAGGCTTCGTTGTTTTGTGCCACGTACAGGCAGGAGTGTGCCTCGCTGTCGATGTAATATCCGTAGTCTTTGAATGTTTTCACCATGTTAATGGCTTTCACATCAGCCGCTTCCATACATTCCATTTCTGTCTTGTACCATTTGACGGGATCTTCCTCGAACAGGGTGCAGGGATTACCTAGGGTGCATATGACTACTAGTACTTTCCACATACTATTAATTACCTCATTTTCTTCTTGCCAAGGAGGTCCCTTACTGTGTCTTTGCAGGCATCGTGCCAGTAGATGCCAGACTCTCGCAGTTTCTCGTTGGCTGTACGCAATTTCTCCAACTTGCGTTCTATTGTTTTGAATTGTTTTATAGTTAGAGCTCGATCCACCTGTTTCTCCAACTTGTTCAGCACTGAATCTATTGCAGGGCAAGTGATGTCAGGCACTTTTGGAGCCTTCTTACGGATCTTTGACCAATAAGCGGTCTTCGTCTTTGGTCGTTTCACAGTAATATTTACTGACCAACAACTTTAAGTAATGTGCTAATTTTTAGGTTAGATTAGGGTTATGCAACCGTATATGAAAATTGATGTGTAAACAACAAGTATCGCCCACATCGTCCTGCTCATTTGATCTTGTGCCTCTTCTCGTGTTTTCTATGACCTTTGTGACTGCCCATGTAGTAATCACCTGGCTCGTAGTCCCAAGGCTTGCCGTGATGTCCACGGAAGTCCGCATAGGCCATTCTAAGTTTTACCAAAATTTTAACTAATGGATTGTGGCTCACCTTCACTTGTTTACTAACGTCCTATCTTTTTCTTTCTACCCATGGGTATCTGTTGATCTTTGACGAAGAGCTCTCCGCCCTTTGTCATCCACTCGATAGTTATCATCTTCGCTTTAGAACTGCCCTGAAATGATTTAACTGCCTTCTTGAAAGACATTGCCTCAACTTCTTTGGTTTCTGTTCCGTCTGTGATTTTAAATATTCTATTTTTTGGCATATACTTTATTTTATGATATAATTGACAAAACGTCAACCTTAAGGTATAATTATATTTGTAAATGTTGATCACGGCGAAATAAACATTTCGGACGTCGGGGCAGTACCGACCACCTCCACCAATTATTACAGGTGGCTTATGTAATCCCTTTCGGGGGTGAACTAGATTCGACGGGTGTGTAAAGGTCTTGGGAGTTTACGGTGATGGCACTGACCTAATCAGGCTGTTTTTTAAATGCAAACAAAAAAGCATTAGGATTTGCTGACTTAACAGTTGGTATGTCTGAATTGAGA
>Ga0222718_10002487_pt1 | contig 16518 bp, 25 predicted proteins | sample C33_27DmetaG_FD_165045 | JGI IMG/M metagenome (GOLD analysis project Ga0222718, IMG submission 165045) | Estuarine water microbial communities from San Francisco Bay, California, United States - C33_27D | ecosystem: Environmental > Aquatic > Marine > Unclassified | place: USA: California... | reverse complement strand
ATGGTAAACTATCTGTGATTGACTTCAAAACTGCCAACAAAGAACGAGTTGATAGTTGGAATGAGAATTATTATATTCAATGTACTGCTTATGCAATTATGTATGAAGAGTTATTTGGTACACCAATTGAACAAATTGTAATCCTACAAGCTGGTGAAGACGGTTCTGCTAAGGCATTCGTTAAGAACAAAGCAGACTACATGGGAAAACTTGAAGACGCAATCAAGGGTTTCTATAAATATTACGAAGAGAAGACAGGTAATAAACCAAGCTAGTCGCTCTCAAAGGGGACTTACATGAATAAAATCATATCAGGAATAATTATGGGAATGCTATCAACAATAGCAGTAACATTGTTTTCAGTTACAACAGCTGTAGCTGATGGCCACTATAATTTTTTCCGTTCACATGCTCCAATTATATGTGGAGATACAAAGACAGTAATGGAGTATGGAAGTGAACAAGGGTGGACACCATTTAGTGTTTCATTCGGTAAAACGAACGGTAAAGAAGATGGTGATATTGCATTTGTAGTTACACATTGGTTGAAACAAGGTACAACTGAACAAATGGTAACAATGCAAGCACCAGATGGTTCAGAGGCTTGTATATTGTATATAAGTTTTGATACAACAATTAATCCAAGTTTTAATCTAAAAGGTTTGGATTTATAAGAATTAGTCGTTGACGACAATTATGGTAGACATGCTGGACGAGGGTGCGATTCCCTCCAGCTCCACCATAAACACATTTACAGAGTGTGCTTATGATGGGGCTGATATAGGTTTCGACAGGTGTTGAGAAAATTGTAAGAGATTAATAGGTGGCAACCTTTCATGCTAATTAAACGCAAACGATAATAACTTTGCATTAGCGGCTTAGTCGCTTAGGGTTTTGTGGGTTGTACCTCGTAACAGAAACAATCCACGCTTTACATTATTAACAATAAGTGATATATTATACATATGAATAGCAAAGAATTTAGTTTAATTATAGAAGGTGTGGTCAGAGAAAAAAGACCTATCACTTACATGGATGCCATATTATGGTATTGTGAAGAAAATAAAATCGAAGTAGAAACGGTCGGCCGATTGATTTCTAAAGCACTAAAAGAAAAAATCCAAGTAGAATGTACTAACGCAAACCTATTAAAATTACCGGAGGCAGGGAAATTACCAATATGAACATACAACTAATTGACAAAATGGGAAGTGACGCTTCCATAGTAAATGCAGCTCGAGTTTCTTTCGGTAAAGAAATTTCAGAGATGAGTGATAGAGATGAAAAGTTAATTAAGTATTTGGCAGAGCATGAACATTGGTCACCATTTGCTCATGCAAGTATGCAGTTTAGAATTAAAGCACCAGTATTTGTAGCAAGACAATTAGTAAAACATCAAGTTGGTCTTGTATGGAATGAAGTGAGTCGTAGATATGTTGATGATGAACCAGAATTTTTTATGCCATTCATATGGCGTGGTAAACCAGAAAACAAAAAACAAGGGTCTAGTGATAAAGAAATAGAATATGATATTACACCTACAATTAAATATGTAAAAGAAACATATCAAAATTTATTAAGAGAGGGTGTAGCACCTGAAATGGCAAGAATGGTATTGCCACAAAACATGATGACAGAATGGATTTGGTCAGGAACATTATATGCTTTTGCTCGTGTCTGTAATTTAAGAAATAAACCAGACGCACAAGAAGAAACAAGAATGATAACACAACAAATGGAAAAACATATGCAAGACCATTTTCCTATTAGTTGTAAATACCTTTTAGATGTTAAGACATTTAAAGAAAACTGGAACATATGAAGAAGTATAAAGATAAGATAGATGACTTTTTTAAATGGGTAAAAGGAACTGAACTAGTAGAACTAGATGATATTGATGTATCAGAGGATCCTGTAAGACCTGAACTTACTCTTGGTTTTCGTATCATGCATGGCCGAAAAATATTTGGTCTAAAATATGAGAATGAAATTGAGGCGATTGTTTGTGTTGCATATTGTCCTGAAGTACCATTTACTGTTAGAGAAATGGATTACATGTCACAGGCTGCCAATCAAGACGGTCAACGAGGCGAAATTGTTGTTGCATATACTGTATGGTCAAGAAAAAGAGGTGCAGGTAAAGAGATTATAAAAAAACTAGGTGAATGGGTACAAGAAAACAAATTTAAAAGATTAGTTACACTATCACCTTTAACACCTATGGCAACCCATTTTCATATTAGAAATGGTGCTAAACAGGTACATATTAATGATGAAACACAAAACTTTGAATATAAGATTGTATGATGTATGGTGGATTTGATGTATTTAAAACATATTTGGCAGTCAAAAATCATTTCACCTCTGACTATGATTATTTCAAATATGGTGGTAGGGTTACAGCAAAGTTGGAAAGCTTTACGAAAAGGTCAGATAGGTATTTTTTTCATAAACTATCTAAAAGATATGATGAACGAGATATCTTGGATTTCTTTGTTGCTAATTTTGCTGTTGATGGCAATAAGTGGGTGGGTAATATTTTAAACAATGAAGGTGCTGAGAATTATACCAAGTTTAGAAAGTTTAAAGACAACTTTGACTATCATTTCAGGAATGATTGCGTATCTATTCGTAATGACCTTGCTAACCGTGATATTTTGTTTAATGATGGTTTTCTCGTACATAGCGGCCAGCATCCTAGAATTTTACGATTACATATCCAAAAACGAATTCACATCCAGACCACCGTCATACTTGATTCAGTATTATCGTTTAGTAAGGTATGGAATAAAGAGATTAACGAAAAAGTTGTATGGCCTAAAATCGCACATACGCTTACCAAGTTAAAACCATTTGTAAAATATAATGAAACAAAAGTTAAATTAATAATGAAAGATGTATTTGTAAATGACTAAAGAAGAAGTGAGAAAGAAATTAGACGATAAGATAAAAGAATTGAACTCTACCAGAGTATTCAAAAAGATTACACCAAAAGGTGACTTGTCTTGGTATATCAAATGGGTATCTAGTATATTCATTATTATTGGTATGGCATTATCAAGTGCAAACATATTTCCCTTGAACATTATAATTCATGGGATTGGTGTATCAGGTTGGTTAGTTGTAGGTATGCTATGGCATGACCGTGCATTAATCTTCCTAAATGCAGTTGCTATTTTCGTATATGCAACTGGTCTCTTAAATCATTATTATGGGTAAAAGAATGGAAAAGATTAAAGAATTTTGGATGTCATCTTATGAATCAGATAGAGTGGCATTCTACTACGAACTAGTAAGTTTTATTTTTATTGTCGGCGCAAGTATGACAATGGCATTTACGGCTGACAATCCAGATATGAGATACATCTATCCAGGTTATTTCATTGGTAGTTTGACAGCCGTATATGCACACTATCGAAGAAAACTAGCATGGCCTACAATGTTAGTAGGTTACTTTACACTTGTAAACATGTTTGGTTGGACTGTTGCAATGGGGTGGTTTTGAAAAGAGTTTTTATAATTGGTAATGGCGAAAGTCGTAAAGGTTTTGATTTAGCAAATCTACGACAACACGGTACCATTTATGGTTGCAATGCAATTTACAGAGATTTTATGCCAGATGTAATTACTGCTGTAGACCATGGTATTATGCATGAGATTTATCATGCTGGTGTGGCAGATATTATACCATCTTATTTTAGAGATTGGACTAAAGTGCCTGCCATGACATATGAACAAATGATTTTAGGTGGCATGGACAAGATAGAGGCAAAGAAACATTTAGATGAGATATTGGTTACCAATGAAAGAGGTGACGCAACAGAATATGTAATGCATGGTTCAACATTGAGTGGTATTGTTGACATGATAAAAAGAAATGGTGAAAAATCTAAAAAGAACATAAATCAATCTACAATCAAAGTATCATGGATTACAAAGAATGATAAGTCTGTTTCATTGACAGATATTATGGACAAAGACCATGGTTGGGCTTGTGGTGCAAGTGCAGGTTATATCAGTATTTTAAGAGAACAACCAAACGAAGTTTATATGATAGGTCACGATTTATACAGCCATAATGCAAATGTTAATAATCTCTATAAGAGTACCAAACATTATGTAGCAAAGGAGAACGGTCCTACGCCTGCCATCAATTGGATTAGACAATGGTATACCTTGGCAGACTGGTATCCTGACATAAAATTTATCAAAATCAACAGATTCAATGACGGCCGTGATAAAGTCAATGGTCCTATTGACGAGTGGAAAGAACGAAAAAATATAATATACGCTGACTATTCCACGCTTGACAATCTAGCGTGAATAGTGTATATTAGTAAACAATATGCGTAAAGTAACATTATTTGCAAATCTTGTTATCTGTCTGGCTGAAAATTGCTTAAGAGGGCAAAAGGCATGGGCAAGGAGGGTTATGGCCGAATGGCTGAAGACACCTTGTTTAGTTGCGAGTAGGGACCATCTTCATTCAAGAATGGACTCTTCCCGGAAACTTGTGGGTAAATCCATGAATCCCACGACAGACGCATATTGTTTTAACTAGAGGATATAATGAATACAATTAAGAAACACACATTTAAATTTAGAGAAGGCGATTCAGACGAAAAAGGTGGCTGTACATTTGTCGGTGGTACATGGAAAGATGTAACTACAGATGACCTTTTCAAAGGCAAGAGAATTGTAATGTTCAGTTTGCCAGGTGCATTTACGCCAACATGTTCAAGTGAAGAATTACCAAGTTATGATAGAATGTTTAGTGAGTTTAAAGAACATGTAGATGATGTTTATTGTGTATCAGTAAATGACGCATTTGTAATGAATGCTTGGGCAAGAGATTTAGGAATAAAACATGTAAAGATGATACCAGATGGTTGTGGTACATTTACTAGTAACATGGGAATGTTGGTTGCTAAACCTAAACAAGGTTTTGGCATGAGGTCTTGGAGATATGCAGCTGTTGTAAATGACGGTAGAATTGAAAAGATGTTTGAAGAACCAGGATTTAACAATTTCTCTGATGATGATGACCCTTATGTGGTATCAAAACCAGAGATTGTAAAGAATTATTTAAAAGGTTGGATGAATGACTCATAAAACTCTTATAAATAATAATGAGGCCGAATTATACAGGTCACACGAAAACAACGAACACATATAATACAAGGAGAAAAAATATGGATTTCGAAAGTCTAAAAAAGTCGTCAAGTAATTTTGACGCAATCACAAAAGCTCTGGAAACTAAAATGCAACCAGAGAACCAACAATCAAACAACAAGTATCAAGACGACAGGTTGTGGAAACCTGAACTAGATAAAACTGGTAATGGCTATGCTGTTATTCGTTTCTTGCCTGCTTCTAATGGTGAAGAAATGCCATGGCAGAGAGTTTGGACACATGCGTTTCAAGACAAAGGTGGCTGGTTTATTGAGAACTCATTAACAACTCTTAATCAAAAGGATCCTGTTAGTGAAGAGAATACTAGATTGTGGAATACTGGTGTTGATAGTGACAAAGAGATTGCTAGAAAGAGAAAAAGAAAATTATCTTACTATGCAAACATCTATGTTGTATCAGACCCTAAACATCCAGAGAACGAAGGACAGGTAAAACTGTATAAGTTTGGTAAGAAAATCTTTGATAAGATTACTGAAGCCATGCAACCAGCGTTTGAAGATGAACAAGCAATCAACCCATTTGATTTTTGGAAAGGTGCAAACTTTAAACTGAAAATTAGAAAAGTTGATGGTTATTGGAACTATGACAAATCCGAATTTGAAGGTGTTACGCCATTGAAAGCGTCAGATGACGAAATCAAAGCGATTTGGGAAAAACAACACCCTCTAAAACCATTTGTTGACCCTAGTAATTTTAAAACCTATGACGAACTCAAAGAGAAACTGAATAGGGTTATTACGGGTACACAAAGTACAGCGACAGTAGATTCTGTAGACCTCCCACCACAGACTACAACGGCTGTAGAAATGCCGAAAGTAAGCTCATCAACGCCTGCTAGTGACGAGGACGATACTCTCGATTACTTTAGTAAATTAGCAGACGAAGATTAGTCCTTTCTCTCTCATTACTTAAAGCATTGACCTCTAGCGAGAAATCGCTAGGGGTTTTCTTATAAATAGTGGTATGGCAATTGATATATTTGAACCACTAAAAGACTTACAAGGCAATAAAATGAAGTCAGCTTCATGGTACAGAAACGCTGTATCATTGATTGCTGATAGAAGTAGTGCTAGTGAGTTACTTGCCTCTGGTAAACAACTAGGTAGACCTAGTGCTGGTCGTATGAGCATGTTCTTTTATGACCCTAAAACCAAGGCAAGACTACCATATTACGATACTTTTCCATTAGTATTACCATTAGAACCTATGAAAGGTGGATTTATAGGTCTCAATTTTCATTACCTACCTTACGGTGCTAGATTTGCATTTTTACAACAATTGCAATCATATGCTACCAATGGTAAGTTTGATAAATCAACTAAAATATTAGCTTCATATAACTCTATAAAAAGTAATAAATATACCAAAGTGGCTATAAAAAGATATTTGTACTCACAAGTCAGGTCTAAATTTTTGAGAATTGACACAGATGAGATGGCGTTAGCAGCCTATTTACCAGTTGCTCAGTTTACAGGTAGAACAATTGGTGGTGTATTTGCAGCCGCTAGAAAGAACTTTTAATATGGACAGAGATAGAACAAAACAATTAACTGAACACGCAAAAGAAGTGTACAGAAAAAAACAAGAATTAAATTTAACAAAACATCTACGAAAAGAGGTAGAAGTTGGCGCCAATGGTACACAGAAATATGTTATCAAATCAGGTGTTAATAAGGGCAAGGTACTATAATGGCAAAACAGAAATTAGGTGACCCAACAGATTTTAGTTATCGTGTTGACAAAGTAACAAAGATTGTAGATGGCGACACAATAGATGTAATGCTTGATTTAGGTTTTGATATCAAGTATAAGAGTAGAGTTAGACTATTTGGTATTGATACACCAGAAAGTAGAACAAGAGATAAAGTAGAAAAGAAATATGGTCTACTATCTAAAAAGTTTTTACAAGAACAAATTAAAAAGAGTAAAAAGGTAACTATCAAAACTTACAAAGGTGACGAAACAGGTAAGTTTGGCAGAATACTTGGTGATGTATTCATTGACGGTAAATCGGTAAATAGTTTAATGTGTCAAAAAGGGCACGCTGTCGAATATTATGGTCAAAGTAAAGATGATGTAGAGGCAGCTCACTTATCAAACAGAAAAAGGCATAAAGTATAATGGCAATCTTACGAGGCGGTACAAGAATATTTGGTCAAGATATTAGAATAGGTTTACCTAGAGATAGGTCACTTGACAATATCAATAAGGACCCTAGATTGCAAAGAAAGCCAGGTGGTAATCCTGAAACTACTATTAATAGATTTATTGCACAGATAAATCAAGGTGAAGGCCTTGCAAGACCGTCAAGATATTTGGTTGTGATACAACCACCAGCAACAATAAAAGTAAATAAAGAATACGGTGGACCTGGTAATCAATACAGTAGAGATGTGTCAGCTGCTGAAGGTGACATGAATGAATTAGAAAGTAATGAACTAAAAAGAAATGTTGGCATGATGTGTCAAAACATTACCATGCCAAGTAGAGATATTGCTACAGCAGAGAATAGACAATATGGTCCTGGTAGACTTATGCCTTATGCATACAAATTTAGTGGTTCAATCGAAGCAAGTTTCTATGGTGATAAGTTTTTAAGACAGAGAGCATTCTTTGAAAACTGGCAAAAGAAAATTATGGACATTAACACACACCACATGGACTATTATGATAACTATGTTGGTACAATAGACATATTTCAATTAGGTTCATTTAGTGCCGAGAGTGATAGAGATAGAGTTACATATGCAGTTAGATTGTACGAAGTATATCCACAAACTATCGGTTCATATGACTATAGTTACGGTGCTACAAATACACAGGTCAATATTCCAATTACACTAAACTTTAGAACTTGGAAGAATTTAACTATTGACCAGATTAACGGTGCAAGTATCGGGTCATCATTTGGTGATGTACCTGAAATAAAAGCAGGAAAAGATTTTGGTTTATTTGGTGGTATACTAAATAGACTGCCGCCTGAAATCAGACGAGCAGGTAGAGATGTACTACAAACAGCTAAAAGAAATCTACCAATTGGTAGAGTTACTGGTGGAAGAGTGTTTCCACCATTTTTATAATTAACAAGGAGATAATATTATGGCTTTGCCTATATTAGAAACAGCGACATATGAGTTGACATTACCATCAAGTGATGTACAAGTCAAGTACAGACCTTTTCTTGTAAAAGAAGAAAAGATTTTGTTACTAGCCATGGAATCCGAGAACGCTGGCGAGATTACCAAGGCACTAAAAGAGATTGTTCACGCATGTACATTTGGAAGTATTAATGTAAATGTATTACCGACATTTGATTTAGAGTATATCTTTTTAAATGTTAGAGCTAAATCAGTAGGTGAGGTCGCTAAGTTAAAGTTACTTTGTCCTGATGATAAAGAAACTTACGCAAATGTGGAGTTAGATTTATCAAAAGTTGAGGTGCAAGTTGATGACAAGCACACAAATGAGGTAGTAGTAAATGATAAAATCAAAATGAGATTAGCATATCCTACTATTGATACTTTTGACCCCGAACAAGACGCAAAGACATTGAAGACACAGGCATTATTTGATGTGATTGGAAATGTTGTTTACGAAATTTATGAAGGTGAAACAGTACACAAAGCAAGTGATTATACAAAAGAAGAAATGCAAACATTTTTAGAATCACTATCTACAGATGTATTTGTTAAAATTCAAAACTTCTTTAATACTATGCCACGGTTACAACATGAGGTTGAGGTAGAAAATCCAAAAACCAAAGTGAAAAGTAAAATCATGTTAAGTGGGCTACAAAGTTTTTTCGCATAGCCCTCTCACATGACAACCTAGAGAATTATTTTCAGGTGAACTTTGCATTAATGCAACACCATAAATATTCTCTAACAGAGTTGGAAAATATGATACCGTGGGAGAGGGAAATTTATATGAATTTATTAATAGCTCATATAAAAGAAGAAAACGAAAAGGCTAGGGAGAGGGCTAATAAAGGAAAATGAGTACAGAAACAAAAAAAGTAAATTTAGAACTAGAAATTGACACCTCAACAGTTGACTCTAGTAAAAACAAATATCAAGGTCTAATAGACATGGCAAGAGCTGTTGACGCTTGGAGAATATTTCCAAGATTGTTCTTAACAGTTTATATTATTCTATTATACAAATGTGTAATATGGTATATGAACTTGGCGGCTCCGACTATGGAACAGAGTGGGTTAATCAGTATCGTTGTTGGTGCTGGCGCTGCCTGGTTTGGTCTATACACAGGTACAAGTAAGAGTAAAAAATAATGGCAGAGAATAAGGGTAAAACTAAAGGCGCAATGATTTCAGCTGTTCAATCAGCACAAATGGCCGTAGGTTCAGCATTAAAAGGTGGACAAGCGGCTATGGGTGGTGGTGCAGGTGAACAATTATCGTTACCCTTGTTAGAAGATTTAAGAGAAATTGGTAGACAAAATGAAAACAACACCGAGAGTATGCTCAGTATATTCAAGTCAATGTTTCAATTTGATAAAGATGAAGCAAGAAGATTAAGAGACCAAGCAAGAGAGAACGCAGGTGAAGAAAAAGGTCCTGCTGGACCTACTGTTGTACAAGATGTAAAAGGACTTAAAGACGCTAAGGGTATACCTGGTGTATTGGCAGCTGCGGCTGCCTTGACAGCTTTGGCTGCATTTGCCAGAGGTACAATGTTTGAAGACTTGATTAGATTACCACAACAGTTAAAAGGTATTAAGGGAATGGCCACCTTTGCAAGTGGTGTAACTAAAATTGGTACACTTGGTTTAGGTGCCAAGTTTATAGACAATGCAACAGACAGTTTAAAATTATTTAAATCTAATTTCATTTTAAGATTAGATGATTTAAAAGCCAATGCGTTACTTAAATTCAAAGATATAAAACTACCAGCTTTTGTAGGTTTAGCAGACAAATTTAAAGAATTAGATTTTGTTAAAAAAATATCAGGTTCAAAAGCATATTCTATGGCAGTAACATCATTAAATGGTATTAAATCAGGTATTGCTGGTGTAATCACACCTATGAAATCAGCCTTTGGTGCAATATTTGGTTTTGCTGGTTCAGGTGGTCCTGCCGGTGCTGGTGGAGGCGGTGCTCTTAAAGGTACATTAGGTAAATTACTTACACCATTGAAAGCAATAGGTAATGTTATTGGTAAACTATTCTTGCCTATTACAATCATCATGGGAATATTTGATGGTTACCAAGGTTTCATGGATGAGTTTGAGAAAGAGGGTAGTATTCTTGACGGTATTAGAGGTGCAGTTACAGGTATCGTAGATGGATTTATTGGTGGTCTTGTTAGATTGGTAACAGACGCAACAGGTTGGATGTTAGAGAAGTTAGGTCTTGAACATATGGCAACTATCATTACAGATTTTGGTAATGATGTTACTGCTAGTTTCAGTACAGCAGTTGGCGGTCTTGTTGACTTTGTAACAGGTATATTCTCATTAGATTTAGAAAGAATTACAAAAGGTCTTAAAAATCTAGTTGGTGGTACAGCAGACTTCTTATTCACACTTGTGACAACACCAGTTGACATGGCGATAGGTTTTGTACAAGACATATTTAATCTAGGTGACCCCGATAATCCATTCACTATTAGAGGTTTCTTATTTGGTGATGAGGCAACAGGTCAAGAGGGTGTAGTAACTAAAGCAGTTAATTTTTTCAAAGACTTATTTAATATGGATGGTATAAAAGAAAAGTATGCCAATATAAAAGCGAGTGTTATGGATTTTGGTAAGAGAGCTAAGGCAATTGTAGCTGCTAGTGCAGCTTTTGTTAAGGCAGGTTTTCCAGGTGGTGAATCACCAACAGAGGCATACAAGAGAGTTTATGATGAGATTATGAATTCAGGTAGTAATAACCCTAGCACAGATGGTGGTGATGTAAAAGGTGGCGAAGAGATTGTAAAATCTAGTGTAACAAATATCGAGGGCGACACAACTGAAACAACATACAAAACTGAAACTCTTAATAGATATGGTAAAAAAGGCGAGAACCAATCAGTAACATACATTGATAACTCTACTAAACAAAATAATCAAAATGTTAATAATCAAAATGAAACATACACAGGTTCATTAACTACTGATAGTGATGATTATTTTAAAAATATGGCATGGGGTGGTGCTTAGTATTGACCGAGGTCTTTTTCGGTAATAATCTTAAATTGCATACCTTTATCTTCACAGTATTGTCTAGCGGCAGACCATTTAGCCTGGTTCTTAATATACTCAAATGACTCACGCATGTAAGATTTTGTTTTGCGTTTTGGTGATTTGGGTTTTCCTACTTGTCGGGAGGGTTTTATCTCAATCATGTACTTATCACCATTCACCGTCTTTACAACAAAGTCAGGAAAATATCTATGATATTTCTTGTCTAGTGGGCTATAATATCTAACAGGCAATTCTTCACTTGCCCAATGCGTAATATCTTTATTTAAATCACAATAACGCATGAATCGTCTTTCTAATAGTGAACGATACACTATTTGGCTGGTATTGCCGACATATTTCTTTGGATTGGTGGGTTTGTATAGACCTTTGTAACTCTTTCTCATTTCACTCTTATTACCTATATAAATATTACTAACTAAGGATTATTTATACATGTCATTTAAACCATTTAAACAAGTCGCAACAAATTTTGCCATACCACATGTCAGTAAGATTATTAATAATTTTACAAGTGGCGGTAGTCAGAAAGACGCTGGTAAAGTAGCTGCCAAGTTGTTAAAGAAATCGGGTATGGAAATACCAGATAGTCCATCACAAAGACAAGCGACAAATCCATTATCATTTAATCCTGTACAATATCCACTAGACCTTGGTAGCAACGAACTTGGTCATTACATATTATTTGAATCAGGTTTTGTAGGTTATAGTCCACAAACAAGTCAGTTTAGGTCAAAGAAAGTACAAACAGGTACAACAGGACCAGCAGGCAGATATAAAACATATAGTTATGAACCATTTGAAAAACAAAAGATTACAGCAAAAACACCAACACATTCTATATCAACTTCAGGTATAGCATTGTATATGCCAACAGGTATTAAGACAAGTTATAATCAAACATATGACGCCGAAGAAACAGGCATGGTAGGAGATTTAGAGGCAGCTGGTGTTGCTATTGCAGGTGCAGAGGGAAATGCCGCTAAAATTGAGGCTGCATTACAAGGTGTCGTAGGTGCAACAGCTAGAAACGCTAAAAAGATTTTAGGTGAATTTGTTGCATTGGCTGGTGAAGGTGACCCCGTAAGATTTTTGGCAAAGAGAGCTGGTGTCGCAGTTAATCCTAGAAGTGAAGCATTTTATAATTCACCACAAGCAAGAACATTCTCATTTACATTTGATTTCTGGCCTAGAAGTGAGGCAGAGGCAGTCGCAGTAGAAAAGATTATTGCCATATTCAAATACAATTCAGCACCAGGTTTTAAAGACGGTACAATGGGTTCTGTATTTACTACACCAAACTATTGGAAAATTAGTTACATGTTTAATAGTGCAGAGAACACATCATTGAATAGAATTGGTGCTTGTTACTGTACAGATGTAGAAGTTGATTATTCGCCAGACGGACAATGGACTACATTTGGTGATGGTAAACCTGTACACACAAGATTAGTAGTAAACATGTTAGAAGACAGAATTATTACTAAACAAGATATCGAGCAAGGCGCATAATGAAATACTTTAATCAATTTCCTGGTATAGACTATGACCTAAAAGGTGATGGCAATACAAAAGAAGTAACAGATATCTTTAGAAGAGTCAAGGCACGAAGTAAGATTATCAATAATGTCACAGCATTTGATAAGTATGATGTATCAGAGGGAGAGAAACCTGAAGACATTGCATACAAAGTATATGGTGATACAGATTATTTTTGGGTGGTAACACTTGTTAATAATATTATCAATAGATATTATGACTGGCCGTTAGACGAGTATGTATTTCAACAATATGTAAAAGACAAATACGCACAGCCAGATGATGTACACCATTATGAGAAGACACAATTGAGTGGCAGACAAACAGGTGAGGGTCCTAGTGACTATTCACACAAAGTAGAGTGTAACGAAACAGAGGCCGGCGCAGAGGCAGTTACCAATATACAATACGAAAGAAGAATACAAGACACAAAAAGGCAAATACGATTACTTAACAAGAACTATTTACCTGCCTTTGAAAATGAATTTAGCACTTTGATAAGAAGATAATGACATGGCAAATGACTCTAATGTATTAGATAAAGTCGGTAAGTATAACTTATCTGAACTATCAATAATATCCTACAGACAAGACAAAGAAGAAAGTAAACCAAAGTTTATAGACATTAAAGGTATCATGTTGTCTATGACTATTACCGAGGATATATTCAACAGTAATTTATCTGGTGCATGTACCGTATATGATACGCAAGATGTAAGAACTATATTTCCACTAACTGGTCTTGAAAGATTATCAGTCAAGTTTAATACGCCAGGATATCCTGGTTATGACATGACCGAGAATGGTGGCACACCGTTTCAGATATACAAGGTAGACCAAGTACGAAAAGACCCTAACAATGACATAGGTCAGTTTTATAAAATCTATTTCTGTTCGCCTGAAATGTATAATAACCAAATTACTACAGTCAGTAAGGCATATAAGGGTCCTATTGAGAACGCAGTAGAGGATATGGTACGGTCAAAGAAATATCTTAATAGTAAAAAACCATTGTTCATTGAAGAAACAAAAACAAATGCCAAGTATGTGATACCTAGTTTGAAACCATATAAGGCAATTAGTTTCCTCTGTTCGCAGGCCATATCAGGTAAATACAATAATTCAGGTTATCGTTTCTTTGAAACAGGCCAAGGGTTTCATTTTAGAAGTTTAGAATCCATGTTGGCGTCTGGTGGTGCAATTGCCAAACCGTCTATGTTTAATTACCAATCGCAGGTCAATATGGTCAAAGACAGTAATAAAGATGAGGTCAAGGACATAGAAAGAAGAATGATGGCCGTGATTAAATACGAGTTTAATAAACCTGTTGATACATTGACCAATATTACAGATGGATTTTACGCCAACAAATTAATCGTGCATGACGCATTTAATAAGACTATTAAGACACATGATTTTAATTACAAAGAGAATTTTGAAAAGGGTTACCATACTGAAACAATAGGTGAGGATAGAGATAGTGATAAACAGATTACACCTAATGCTAAGTTAAATGACATGGGCAAGAGTTTATTTGAATTCGCAGATAGTAAGAAGATGGTGGTGACAGAAACAAGTAAGGTACATAATGACTATGAATTTGTACCTACGAGTGATACATTACCAAAGATTATCAGCCAAAGAGCAGGATTTAAGAATTTAAACCTATCACTATTAGTATATGGTAATACATCAATCAACGCAGGAGATATAATAAACTTCTCTGTACCTGTTATGCAACCAGGAGAGAAACCTGACCCTAATCCATATACAAATGGTAGATATCTGATAATGGCGATTAAACACACTATATCCACAGAGGCACAAAGACATGAGATGACATTGAGATGTTTCAAGGATAGCGTTAGGACGCCATTTCCGAGTGAGTCCGACCCATTAATCGTGGATAAAGACAATTCGGTCAGAGTTGATATATACAACGAGGATAACATAGAGATTTAGAGAATCCGGCGCTTATTAGGTGACCGGCATATTGAAAGGCAATATAATGAGAAGAACGAGAGAAGAGAAACAAGCTATTGTGTGTACACCAGCCACAGGATGTGTAGAGGGAGATATGTTAGGACAAATACTAATATGGGTAGAAAGGCAAAACAGGCCACCATCTCATAGGTTTCATAGAAAGAAACCTGTAAGAATGTCTAATATGAGTAAACTACGAGTGGCCGTCAAAAGGTCTTGGAGATACTCAAACGAGCTTTTAGGCCAGACTTGGACTAGTCTACGCAGTTTATATGCCCTATCAGGTAAGGGTTACCAGAGGGTGCGAGGCTGTATAAGTAATATGCGTAAGAATAAATTAAATAGGTAATTAATGCGTATGCTTGGTGCTTTAAAGGCAGGCATATATCGGAAAAAATAACATGTACGACAAAGATTTTTTAGGGAAAAATAACTTTATTTGGTTCAACGGCGTAGTCGAAGACCGGCAAGACCCACAGAAACTAGGCAGGCTACGAGTGCGTTGTGTGGGGATTCATACTGATAATAAAGATGATTTACCTACGGCAGATTTACCGTGGTCGCAACTTATTCACCCGATTACTTCTTCCGGGATTTCAGGATTAGGCAGCTCGCCAGGTTTTATTGTGGAGGGAACTTGGGTTTTTGGTTACTTCCGTGATGGTTATGCAATGCAAGAACCTATGGTAATGGGAACTTTACCTGGCAAGCCGTCTGAATTGGCGGATGTTAATAAGGGTTTTTATGACCCTAACGGCGTTTATCCGAAATACAAAGATGAGGTGGACACGAATCGTCTGGCCGTTAATGATAATAGTCAACCACACCTAGGTTTAGAATTACGAAAATTAACAAGGAAGACTGGCGTCCCCACAGCCGACTTTGATACAGTCGCATTAGAAGACCATATAAGCACTACCATAGAAGCGTCTGATGGAGACACTTGGAGTCAGCCTGTTATACCGTATCAGGCCGTTTATCCATATAATCATGTATTTGAGAGTGAGAGTGGCCATATCATAGAGATAGACGACACCAAAGACCATGAGAGGTTATTCACGGCACATAGAACAGGCACCTCACAAGAGATAGACAAGGATGGTAACCAGGTTAATATAGTTAAAGGCGACCATTATAACATAGTATCAGGTAAAAGGCAAGCGATTATTGAAGGCAATGCTGATATCACCATAGGTGGCAGGCATAAGATATACATTAATAAGAATGGTGAAGAGAATAACCACTATGACATACAGATAGGACCTAATGCGTCTGTTAATATACAAATAGATAAAGGGGATATGAATGTGGTATTAAAAGATGGTAAGATGAATACCAATGTGAGTGGTGATTATAATATGAAAGTAGGCGGCGATATGAATGTAGATGTGAGAGGCAACCTTAATGAAACTGTCAGTCAAAATAAAACATCTAATACAACAGGCAGTGTAATTCATAGAGGTAGTAGAATAGACTTAAATCCATAAAACCACCAGAGAAAAGCGCTTTACGGAACTAAAGTGATTCGCTAAACTATAAATGCAATAACATCCATGAAACATATATCCAAATACGAAAAACATGCCAAAGTCGCAGGAG
>Ga0222718_10002484_pt1 | contig 16536 bp, 20 predicted proteins | sample C33_27DmetaG_FD_165045 | JGI IMG/M metagenome (GOLD analysis project Ga0222718, IMG submission 165045) | Estuarine water microbial communities from San Francisco Bay, California, United States - C33_27D | ecosystem: Environmental > Aquatic > Marine > Unclassified | place: USA: California... | reverse complement strand
TAATATTGGTTTTCCCTGAATATGTTGGTGACCGTGCAACTCCATCCACACAAATTGCTTCTGCAATTTTCTTTGATGCATAGTTTTCATCGAGATCGTCATTATCAAATTCACCCACATATATATTTTCAATACCATCTTGTAGCATTAAATTGATATCTTCTTGTGAGATGATTTTTCCTTTTCTAATACGACCAACTTTTAAGAAAATAGAATGCGCCAATATGTCGCCGAGTGTTTCAGCACTATTTTTCTTTACAATTTTCATGACAGACTTTTTATTTTCTTAATGATAAAATAATTTCACTAATTATTGAAAGGGCAATCTCTGATGGAGATCGAGCGCCAATATCAATGCCTATTGGACCATGTATTTTTTGAATATCTTCATCAGAAAACTTAGCAGACATTCTCTCAATTCTGGCTGCATGTGTTTTCTTTGAACCCAAAGAACCAATATAAAAACAATCCTTCTTTAAAACAAAATCTAATGCAACATCATCAATTTTAGGGTCATGTGTTAGTGTAACAATTGCTGTTCTATTATCTATATCCATACTCTCCATGACTTCATCTGGCCAATTATTATAGATTTCCGTGTTTGGAAAACGCTCTTTGTTCGCGAATCCCTCTCTTGGATCTATTAATTTACAATCAAAGCTCAGATTTTGAGCGAAATCGACAAGATATTGAGCTATATGAACTGCGCCAATAATAATTAACTTTAAAGGAGGGTTATAAACATCAATGAAATAGTTTTTACTGTTTATGGTGACAAGTTTACTAATATCAAACCTTATGCATTGAGAAATCTCTAGATCAAGATTTTCGATTTTAGAACTCTCTCCTTTAAGCAAAATAATTTCTTCTGCTGTATCGATATTCGTTAAACAAACGACTGATTTTCTTAATTTCTGATTTTCTAATATTTTTTCTAGACTAGATTCTTGCATAGCTTAATTTAATTCACTTATGTAAATTTTTATCGTACCACCACAGGCTAAACCAACTTCCCAAGCCATCTCATTTGAAACTCCGAATTCAAGAACTTTTGGAGTTCCTCCATCAAACAGTTCCATGGCCTCATTAATTACAGCTCCTTCTACACAACCACCAGAAACAGAACCTTCAAAATTTCCATCTTGATCAATAACTAATTTACTACCAACTCCTCTTGGAGCTGACCCCCAAGTTTGAATGACAGTTGCCAATGCAACTTTTTTACCATTCTTCTTCCAGTTATTAGCTATGTTAATTATATCTATATCATCAGAAAGCATGATTCACTCATTTATGTATTATAGGCCTTAGTGTGTTTTTAAAAAATAGGATAAAAGCACTACACAAGCTCTGCTATTACCTCTTCCAACAACACCTTGACGAGATTACCTCTATATTTTGCTGAAGCATGAATATCACTATTGTAGTTAGTAGTATCAGCATTGAAATCATTTAATACATCCACACTAAAATTATTTTCTAGTTTCTTTTCTAGGTCATGCAATCTGAAAGCAGTTGTTGATGCACCAGTTATGGCAACTCTTATTCCTTCTTCAAATATTGCTATGAATACTCCAGCCATGGCATAACCTGATGCAGGGTTTCTGAATTTCTTGTAAACAGATTTTTTTGGAATTTTAAAATCAATACTAGTAATAATTTCATCAGAATTTATTGCTGTTTCAAACATATCGATAAAAAAATCATCAGAATTATATGAATTTGATGAAGTAGTAATTTTAGCGTCTAATGCAAGAACAGCTGCAGGATAATCAGCTGCGGGATCAGCATTAGCAATTGACCCACCTATCGTTCCACGATGCCTAACTTGAGGATCACCTATTTGTGAAGCCATTGAAGCTAAACCAACTATTTCACTTTGTACATCCATAGATGTGGCAACTTGGCTATGAGTACATAGTGCGCCGATGGTGATCAAATCACCATTATTTTTGATTGATTTCAAACTATCAATATTAGATATGTCTATTACATCAGTTGGCTGGGAAAGCCTTTGTTTAAGTGTTGGTATTAATGTATGTCCACCTGATAGTATTTTGGGATCTTCGGCTGAGGATAATATCGCAACGGCATCCTCTATTTTATCAACTTTGTGAAATTTAAAATTATACATTTTTTGTCCTATCTATATTGTTTTAGGCAATTGCTTCTTGAACCGCTTTGATAATATTTTTGTAACCAGTGCATCTACATATATGTCCTTCAAACCAATCCCTAATTTCATCTTCGGATGGATTTTTGTTTTTTTGCAAAAGATCAACAGCACTCATTACTAATCCTGGAGTGCAAAAACCACATTGAAGAGCATGATTATTTTGAAAAGCTTTTTGTATTGGATGTAAATTATCACCATCTGACAGCCCTTCTATAGTTGTAATATCTTTGCCGTTTACTTGCATTGCTAATGTGGTACAGCTTTTTACAGAGTCCCCATTAATGTGAACAACACATGCTCCACATTGACTTGTGTCACATCCAACGTGTGTTCCAGTGAGACCAATCTTTTCACGTAAGAAATCAACCAATAAGATATTGTCATCAATTGTCTCTGAGTATTCTTTACCATTTATCTTGATATCTATTTTTGCCATTAATTCGATCCCTAAGCTTATTTGTTATAAAAATACAGGAATGATAAAACAAATACAATGATTGCAAATATTATCTTATTTCTTCTGGTTGCAAACAAACCACCATTATTTTGTTTAATATCCATTTCTACTGCCTTCGATAAATCATCAGAGTTTGTTGATGAATTAAAGTAATTTTCTAGGTTCTTGAAGAATTGATCAGCTAATGTCTTTGAAGCGCTTTGGATCAATCTTTGCCCTACTTGAGCAAGCTTACCTCCCACCTGAGCATCAACATCGTATACTAATTTTGTTGTATTAGCATCGCCATCTATTAAATTTACTACTGCTGAACCTTTTGCAAAACCTGCAGCGCCACCTGATCCTTGACCGGTGATCTTATAGCCATTGGGTGGATCTATATCTGACAAATTGATCTTACCTTTAAACTTGGCTTTAACAGGTCCAATTTTTATCTCAACAGTTGCTTCAAATTCATCCGCAGAGGTTTGTTCCACACTTTGTGCACCAGGTATTGTCTCTTTTAATACATCCGAACTATTCAGAGCTTCCCATACTTGCATTCGCGGTGCCTGAATTATATTTTCACCATTAAGTTTCATTTAATCTCCAACCTTGTTACATTATTATTATTTGAATAAAAAACTCAAGAATTCTTTTTGTATAATTAAAAAAAATAATATAAAAAAACTAACTTTTATATAATATCTAAAATATACATATACGATAATAGTTTAATAAAAAAATGATTCATAGGTATTCTAGAAAAATTATGACAGACATATGGTCTGATCAGACAAAGTTTTCTATTTGGTTAGACATTGAGATAAGTGCACACGAAGCACTGGAAGAAAATGGTCTGATCGAAAAAGGTTTAACAGATAAAATAAAAGAAAAAACACGAAATATTCAATTTGATACGAAAAGAATATTAGAAATTGAAAAGAAAACCCAACATGATGTAATTGCATTTCTGACATTCATATCTGAGACAATAGGTGAAAAAAATGCTCGTTATTTACATCAAGGAATGACATCTTCAGACTTACTCGATACTAGCTTATGTATTCAGCTTAAAAGAGCGTCTAAATTAATAATTGATAATTTAGATAATCTTCTGAATGAACTGTCTGTCAAAGCTCATGAACATAAATATCTCCCAACAATCGGAAGAAGCCATGGTATTCACGCAGAGCCTACAACAATAGGGTTAAAATTTGCTCAAGCATATGCTGAATTTTCAAGAGCAAAAGATAGAATGATAAGTGCAGAAAAAGAGATATCAATTTGCGCAATATCAGGAGCTGTTGGTACATTCGCAAACATAGACCCATCAGTTGAAAACTATGTTGCAAATAAACTTGGGTTATCAAGTGAAACAATTTCAACGCAAGTCATTCCAAGGGATAGATATGCTTATTTCTTCTCTGTTCTGGGAATCATTGCAGGCTCAATTGAGAGACTGTCGACTGAAATAAGGCATTTACAACGAACGGAAGTTGATGAAATGTCAGAACAATTTCAAAAAGGACAAAAAGGTTCCTCTGCAATGCCACATAAAAGAAATCCTATACTCACAGAAAACTTAACTGGCATATCAAGATTAATAAGAAGTAGTGTTATACCATCACTGGAAAACATAGCTCTTTGGCATGAACGAGATATTTCACATTCATCAGTAGAACGAGTAATAGCACCTGATACAACAACCTTGATTGATTTTGCATTAGCAAGGCTTACAAATGTAATCAAAAATATAGGGGTAAACAAAGAGAATATCGCAGCAAACCTTAATAAGCTCAATGGATTAATTTATTCACAAAGAATATTACTACTTTTAACTCAAAAAGGTCTAAGTAGAGAAGCTAGTTACGAGCTTGTCCAGAGGAATGCAGCTGTTTCTTGGGAAAAACAAACTGATTTTCAAAAAATAATAGAGTCTGATCCTGAGATATCAAAGTTGTTAACAAGAGAAGAAATTTCAGATCTATTTTCTCTTGAATACCACATGAAAAATGTCGATTACATTTTTGACAAAGTATTCGCAAGCAAAAAATCATTGGATAATATACATGAAAAAAAATAAATTATATGAAGGCAAAGCAAAGATACTTTACAAAGGCCCAGAACCGGGAACGCTTATCCAACACTTCAAAGATGATGCCACTGCAAACAATAACGAAAAGATGGAAATTTTTGAGGGTAAAGGAGTAATCAACAATAGAATATCAGAACAATTATTCACATTATTATCTTCCATTGATATACCCCATCATTTTATCAAAAGGCTTAATATGCGTGAGCAGTTAATCCACGAAGTGGAAATAATACCTCTAGAAGTTGTAATTAGAAATATCGCCGCTGGATCTTTAACCAAAAGATTAGGAATAAAATCTGGTGAAAAGTTGAGTAGGGCATTAATAGAATACTATTTCAAGGACGATATATTAAAAGACCCCCTAGTGAGTGAAGACCACATCTTAACCTTTGGGTGGGCAAATCAAAATGAACTAGATGAAATCTCTACTCTTGCATTAAGAATAAATGATTTTCTTGTTGGTTATTTTTCTGCCCTCAAAATAGAATTAATAGACTTTAAGATTGAGTTTGGCAGAATGTATAAAAATGAAGAGATGTATATTGTTCTAGCAGATGAAATTAGTCCTGACTCTTGTAGACTATGGGACTCTGAAACAAAGAGAAAACTTGATAAGGATGTTTTTAGAGAAAATTCTGGATATCTTCTAGATGGCTACAATGAAGTAGCAAAAAGGATGGGATTATTAATAGAAAATAAAGCTTCAAAAAACAGCAAACCAACATTAGTCAAGGGATAACAATGAAAGCTAGGGTATTTGTAAGACTAAAGAGTGAGGTTCTTGATCCACAGGGACAAGCAATAGAAAGCGCTCTAAAAAATCTGAACGAAAATAACATTAAAAATATCCGACAAGGCAAACTTATTGAAATGGATATTGAAGCAAAAAATGTCCAAGAAGCAAAGAAAAGCATTGAAGATATTACATTAAAACTTCTGGCAAATACGGTGATTGAAGATTACAAAATAGAAATAGAATAAAATGGAAATATCAATAATACGCTTCCCAGGCACAAATTGTGAAGTTGACACCTATAATGCTGTTAAGAAAGTGTTAGGTATAACCTCAAAAATACTTTCATGTAAAGACACTGTCATTCCAAAATCTGACTTAATTATTATACCTGGTGGTTTTTCTTATGGAGATTATCTCAGATCTGGAGCTATTGCAGCGAGAGAGCCAATCATGAGCGATTTAATCAAAAAAGCTAAAAATGGTGTAAATATATTGGGAATATGTAATGGCTTTCAAATTCTAACTGAATGTAATCTACTTCCAGGTGCTCTATTAAAAAACAGTACCTTAAAATTTATTTCCAAAATTACCAATATCCAAATTACAAGAAATGATACATTTTTCTCAAAAGATTATGATAAAAATCAATCTGTAAAAATTCCTGTGGCACACCATGACGGGAACTATTTTGTAGATCAAGAGACACTCAGAGCGATTGAGGAGAACGCTCAGGTTGCCATGAGATATGCCGAGCCAATTAATGGTTCATTAAATAACATTGCAGGACTGTACAATAATAGTTTTAATATTTTGGGTATGATGCCCCATCCCGAAAGAGCAATTGACAATCAAACAGGATCAAATGACGGCATTAAATTATTCCAATCAATGCTTAAAAGCATGAGTCTATAATGCCTGATAAAGATATTTATCAATCACACGGAATAAACGAGGACGAAAAGAAGTTACTTCTTGAGTCTTTAGGTAGAGAACCAACTATTACCGAAATTGGAATTTTTTCCGTGATGTGGTCTGAACATTGTTCTTATAAATCATCAAGATATTGGCTCAAAGAATTACACACCTCAGGTAAGCAAGTTATCCAAGGACCAGGGGAAAATGCTGGAGTCGTTGACATTGGAGACAATCAAGCAGTCATTTTTAAGATGGAGAGTCATAATCACCCCTCATTCATTGAGCCTTATCAAGGTGCAGCAACAGGTGTTGGTGGTATTATGAGAGATGTTTTTACAATGGGAGCCAGACCTATTGCATTATTAAACTCACTGCGTTTTGGCGAAATAAATCACCCAAAGACAAAGTATTTATTATCTGGTGTCGTTAGCGGTATTGGTGGTTATGGAAATTGTGTAGGTATACCAACTATATCTGGTGAAACAGGTTTTGATAGCTCATATAATGGGAATAATCTTGTAAATGCAATGTGTGTAGGACTAACCACCCATGATAAAATCTTTTATTCCAAGGCATCCGGAATTGGAAATCCAGTGGTCTACGTTGGAGCAAAAACGGGACGTGATGGGATACACGGAGCTACAATGGCATCTGGTGAATTTGATGATGAATCAGAAAAAAATAGACCAACAGTGCAAGTGGGTGATCCATATGCAGAAAAACTTCTTTTAGAAGCATGTCTGGAATTAATGCAGGAAGATGCAATAGTTTCCATTCAGGATATGGGTGCTGCTGGTCTAACATCTTCTTCTGTTGAGATGGCCGATAAAGGACAAGTTGGAATTGAATTAAATTTGGATAAAATACCAACGAGACAAAAAAACATGACTGCGTATGAAATGATGTTGTCTGAGAGCCAAGAGAGAATGCTTATGGTATTAACACCAGAAAAAACTCAGCTAGCAAAAGAAGTTTTTGAAAAATGGGGGGTCGATTTTGAGATTGTTGGACAGATTACTGACACAAACAATTTAGTTGTTAAACATAATAACAAGGTAGAGGCTAATATTCCGATAACCTATTTAACTGATAGTGCACCAATATACAAAAGAGATGTATCACCGCGAAAACAAAAACAAAAATCTACTGCAAAGATTAATCAGAACATTGATATTAAAGATACAATACTAAAGCTATTAAATTCACCAAATATATGCTCTAAAAAATGGATATGGGAACAATATGATAGATCAATCATGGCAAATACATTGAATCCGGCAGGAGATGATGCTGGAATTGTAAGAATTAAGGGAACAAAAAAAGCAATTGCAATGTCATCTGATGTTAATCCGAAATATTGTACTGCAGATGCAAAGAAAGGCGCTAAACAAGCAGTGGCTGAATGCTGGAGGAATATAATTTCTATGGGTGCAGAACCTCTTGCAATAACTAACTGCTTGAATTTTGGTAATCCAGAAAAACCGGAAATTATGTATGATTTTGTAAAAACTATTGAAGGTATCACAGAAGCATCAAGAGAACTTAATTTCCCAGTTGTTTCAGGTAATGTCTCCCTCTACAATGAGACTAATGGTAAGCCAATTAACAACACACCAACTATTGGAGGTGTGGGTTTAATTAATGACATTAGTTTTCTAGAAAAATTTGGATATATGTTAGAGGGTGATCAAGTTTTTTTAATAGGAAACAAAGGTAAAAATTTAAGTTGTTCTGCCTTTGAAGAAGTTATTATGGGAAGAAACACAGAAGATCCTCCTGATGTAAATCTTAAAACTGAAAAAATAAATGGTGAGATCGTGAAAAAACTCATCAATGATCAGTTACTATCTAGTTGCCATGATATTTCAGATGGCGGCTTAATAATTTCGATTTGTGAATTATTAATTAAATCAAATATCGGCGCTGATATAAATATCGCAAACAATGGCAATATCTTAGAAGAATTATTTGCAGAGAATCAATCAAGATATATTATTTCTGTTTCATCAAGCAACCAAGATAAGATGTTTGAAATACTAAATAATGCGTCGATTCAATATCATCACTTAGGAAATATTACAGGGAATGAATTGAAAGTGAATGATAAAATAGTTATATCTTTAAATGAATTAAATGAAGCATTTGAAAATTTAATTCCTGAGTTAATGGCAAGTTAAAGGTAACATTATGAGTATGAAATTGTCCGAGCTTCAAACACTAGTACAAAATGCCCTTCCTGATGCAATTATAGAGATAAAAGATCTTGCTGGTGATGATAATCACTATTCAATAATGATCAAATCAGAACAATTTAGAAATAAATCACGCCTTGAACAACATCAAATCGTTTACAGTGCTCTACAAGATAAAATGGGAACAATCTTACATGCACTTCAAATCAAAACCATTTCAATTTAGTGAGGATAAAATGGACCAAGATATTAATACATGGATTAGCAATAAAATAACTTCTTCTGATGTAGTTTTATTCATGAAAGGAACTCCTGAAATGCCACAATGTGGTTTTTCAAATCAAGTTGTTCAAATACTTAACTATCTGGAAGTTGAATTTTCTTCTGTAAATGTCTTAGAAGATGAAACTGTAAGAAACGGTATTAAAGAATTTACAAATTGGCCAACCATACCTCAATTGTATGTAAAAAATGAGTTCGTTGGCGGCGCAGATATTGTTAGAGAAATGTTTGAAGAAAACGAACTAAAACAATTCTTTGCCGACAAGGGTATTAAGACAAACTAATTATCTTGAATAGAACTCGATCACTAAATTTGGTTCCATTTGAACCGGATAAGGCACATCATCTAAGTTTGGTACTCTTTTTATTGAAATTTTGAAGCTATTTTGCTCGAATTCAATATATTCCGGTATATCTCTTTCCTGACTCTCAATAGATTGCAAGACCATTGGAATTGTTCTTGATTTTTCTCTAACCTCAACAACATCACCAATTTTTAATCTATAACTTCCAATATTTGTTTTTTTGCCGTTAACAGTTACATGACCGTGATTAACAAATTGTCTTGCAGCAAATACAGTAGGGACTATTTTGGCTCTATATATGACTGCGTCTAATCTGCGCTCAAGCAGACCAATGAGATTTTCTCCAGTATCTCCTTTAACTCTTACAGCTTCCCTGTAACAAGCTTTGAATTGCTTCTCAGTTAAATTACCGTAATACCCTTTTAATTTTTGTTTTGCTCTAAGTTGCAATCCGTAGTCAGATGGCTTGCCTTGCCTTCTTTGACCGTGTTCACCTGGTGCATAACTTCTTCTATTGACTGGGCTCTTCGGCCTACCCCAGATGTTTTCACCAAGCCTTCTATCAATTTTATACTTGGCATTTATTCTCTTTGTCATTCTAAATCCTCCATTTGGATCCGCCCTCCTAAGCAATAAATTGCTGACAGAATTTTGATTTATAAATCAATTCGCGGGTTAAAAATTATAGATATCACTACAATCAATGGATCATTGTGTCAACGATTAGTTGTATATGTTTACTTATTTAATAGTTGTTTGAATATTCCAAATAAAATCTTAATATCTTTTTGTGTTAAGTTTTGTCTCTGAAACATACTTCTAATATTATTTAACATTATACTCTTTTTTTCTGGAGCACTAAAAAAACCTTTATCAGTTAGAGCCTTTTCTAAAAATTCTAGAAAATGGATATATTCTTTTTTATTTGCATTTTTTGTCTTATCCGTTGCTAGACCTTCAAATCTTCCCTTATCACTATCCGTAACCCTTCCAAGTGCCTTAATGTTTCCACTCGAGTAGTATTCATAAACAGTTACACACACTGCTTGAGCGAGATTTAAAGATGCAAATTCTGGATTAACCGGTGCCGTAATTATCTTATCTGCATAGGTTAATTCTTCATTTGATAAACCAGACTTTTCCCCTCCAAATAGTATGCCGACTCTCTTACCTTGTTTTATATTATCTCTCATATCAACAGCAGCTGATTTGGGACTAAGAACCTCTTTAATCAAATCTCTTCTTCTTGCAGTAGTTGCGTATACAATATCTAAGTCTGAAATTGAATCCTTAACTTCATCAAAGATCCCAGCATTATCTATAATTGCAGATGCACCAGAGGATGAACTGTAGGTCTCAGAGTTCAGCCAACCGCTTCTTGGATTTACTACTCTTAATTTATAAACCCCAAAATTTGCCATTACACGTGCAGTTGCACCAATATTATTCCCTAACTGTGGTTTGGATAATATTATTATCGGTGAATTATTTTGTTTCTCAACATTATTAGCGATTTTTTTGATCTTTTGAGGCATAACCCTATTAAATTCATTATTTGATATTGACCTAGAAACATCTATTGTTATAACAAATATAATGTAATTTATATATTTAAAAACGCTTATAATAAATAAGGTAACGAAATGATTGATCTAATTAAAATAGCAGAGACAGAAGCAGCCGGAGGAAATCTCCAAGAAATGTTTGATGGCATATACGAGAAGGCAGATATAAAACCAAATGGATATCCAGACGCGATAGTCTGGAAAGGCGGCAACCATAATTCCGATATTAATCCAATAGCCCACTCATTAACAGATGCCTTCGCATTGTTGGGAACAGTTTCGGCAATTGATATTTTAGGCTTACCTTTTTACGCATTACCTATGTGGTCTCAAATTAGACATGATTTAAAACTAGAGCCCCTAAGTTGGTTTGGAAATATGCCAATAACATCAGTAAAATGGTCAACAGCTGGGGATGCCTACGTTAGAGATACCGATGGTTCAAAAGTGGTCGTCATGGGAAAATCAGGTAATGCACCACTTAGAACACAAGCTGGCGTTTACTGCAATGTTAGACCATATGGCCCTATAACTGTTGTCAGATGTATGCCATGTTTACCATACTCACAAGATAAAAAAGTATTTAATGTCGATGAGAAAACAGGGATAATCCATTCCGAAATGAATACTCCCGGCATTCAAATGGCCCATGCTGCAAGGTTATTCCTAAAAATGGTAAATGATACTAAGAAACTTGGAAGAGTGGCCTTTAAACCCACACAAGCCATGGAGGATGGAATAAATGCAGGATTACTCACCTGGCTTCTTGAAGGTACTAAATTTAATGTTGGCAGAAAATGGGCGGTAAATGCCTACGATGAACACAAAGAAAATATCGATAAAATAATTGCATTACTTCCCAAAGATTTTAAGGCTGGCATGGATGAATGGTCTGGGCAAATTGAACAACATATTGCAGATACAAATTATGGCTTATTATTATGGGACTTAATCAATCATCAGGACTGTATTGTACTAGCTACCGATCTGGACGGTGATAGATTAACAGACTTACTGGCAGATGTTTCAGACCCACTCAGATATTTTGGTAGTAAAATACTTAAAAAGGTAAACTCAACAGCTCACATGGATTACTTATGGAATGAAATGGGCTACACTACCGGCAATGGTCGTGATATGACATCTGTTATGCACCGAATGGATGGTCCACCAATACATGAACAAACACTCGGCTCTGCTGATGCTATGTTACTGAGACTTCTTGATGGTGATGAAACAGTTGGCGGCACCAAAAAGCCATATGATCCAAGAATACATTTTGTTTTGATAAGAGATGCCTATTTAGATGCAAACCCAGGTAACGATAAACTTAAGACTTGGCTTGATGATGCCCTCAATAAGTTCGATAATATTTATACAGCAGATAGACCTGGATTTATTGATGGATACAAAAAACTAAAAGATGTTATAAAGCCCTGGGCTTAAACTATATATCAAATAAAAAAGTTAAAATTTTTATTAATAATATTGCTGTAGCAAATATTCCTGCAGCCAATAAACAATATAGAAATATATAAATAATTTATGTTCTAAAAATTTCTTTAAGTACATATATATATAATTAGAAATTTAGTTAAATATATATCTTGTCAGCCAAGCCGTAACATAGAATTGCCCAAAGAAGAGCTAAAACACCTGTTGAAATATATCCTTCCCTACTAGCGCCATCAGTTAATCCAAGTTTATCTATCTCGAAGCCATAAAATGATGCTGCTGAGACTAAAGTCATTCCAATGAACATAAAATTGAAGAATGCCCAAGTTGCTTCAGTCCCCCTAAATAATATATATAACTGCATCAGAACTGCTGCAGTTATTATTGAACCCGCAAATCTACAAAAAAATGATGATTCAATGCTAATATTATATTTTGCTAAGAATTTTTCAGTTCGAAAAAGGCAATTAAATCCATAAAATGTGTTCATTGCTAGAACTACTAAAAAAATTATTAGATATAAGAACCCATTAAAATTTTCAACAATATTATCACCCTCCAAAAAAAAATACATGGTAAATTATTACGGTAAATTGTTTAAATTTTATTAAATTAATAATTATTCAATGATCATGACCGCAATCCTCTAGGCTGTCAGCAATTGCTGTGAGGACTCCGAAATAATGATCTTTACCAAGAGGAATTGTCGTTCCAACAGGATCAAGAATACCCATTTTAGTATTCGTATCATCTGCAATCACCTCAACAACCTTAGGGTTAAATTGTGGCTCTGAGAAGATACAATGTATGTCATTATCAACCATTAACTCCCTAACATCACTCAGCTCTCTTGCTCCTGGCATACTGTCAGGATTTATAGTCAATGATCCACTTGATAATACATCAAACCTATTTTCGAAGTATTGGTATCCATCATGAAATGTTACATAGCTGACATAGTGATCGAGTTGCTGGCTAATTTTTTTCTCTGTATCACTCACTCTTTCCACAAATTTATCTCTGTTATTTTGATATCTGGATATATTTTCTGGGTCCAATTTGGATAGCTCTTCTGCAATATTATTTGCAATAACCTTTGCATTAAATGGATCCAACCAAATATGAACATCAAACTCACCGTGCGCATGCTCGTGATGACCATGGTCATCATGTTCATTATGGTCATCATGTTTTGCATGGTCTTCATCATCGTCATGGTCTTCATGATAGTCATGGTCTTTGCCCAGATAAATGTTATTTTCTCTAAAATTTAAAACAAAGAGGTCTTCATTATCAATTAACTCAATAATCTTAGCACTATTTTTTACATTATTCAGAGGTCTTTCAAGAAAAGTTTCTAAATCATTGCTAACAAAAAAAATCACATCTGCGTTATTAATTGCCTCAACATGCGATGGCTTCAGAATATAACTGTGTGGCGATGTTGTTCCCTCAACGAGCAAAATTGGCTCAGATATGCCATCCAATATATTGGAAGTTATGGAGTGAATTGGTTTAATCGAAGTTACAACACTTAGTTCTGATTTTGCATCATGTGAATTTGTAAATATAAATATTAAAATTGGTAGATAAAATTTGGCTTTAATAAAATTTTGCATATTTTTCTCGCTATTGTGTTATTTTTAATTTATTGATATGTAAGTAAAAATTGTTATATTATAACATAACACTTGTAAATATAAAAAGTTAAAAAATGAATACAAAGAGTAATAAAATCTTATTAGAACTTAACCAAGCTGGTGTTTTTAGATCTGATAAATGGCTTGTAAGAGATGTAAGTTTTACATTGAGTGAAGGGGAAATTTTAACAATAATTGGGCCAAATGGTTCCGGAAAAAGTACTACTGCAAAAATGGCACTAGGTATATTAAAACCTGATATTGGAAATATTACTCTGCATACAAATAAAATTGCTTATGTACCTCAAAAGCTTGAAATTAACTGGACTCTTCCTCTAAGAGTAATTGATTTTATGATGCTTACCAAAAAAATAAAGTCAGAGGAGATTAATAACGCACTTGAAATGACAGGCGTGGCTTCTCTCATACACAAAAATCTAGATAATTTGTCGGGGGGAGAACTTCAAAGAGTACTTTTAGCAAGAGCAATTGTAAATAAGCCACAACTATTAATTCTGGATGAACCCGTTCAGGGCGTAGATTTTAATGGTGAAATTGCCCTATATAATCTAATTAATAATATATCTTCTGAATTAAACTGTGGCACAATATTGATATCCCATGATTTGCATTTTGTTATGTCCAGTACAAATAATGTAATTTGTTTAAATGGACATATATGTTGTTCAGGATCTCCTAAAACAATCATTCAAAGTAAAGAATTTATTGATCTATTTGGTGAAAAAGCATCACAAACACTCTCTCCATATGAGCACGATCATGACCATTCACATTAATTGGATATAAGAAATATGACATTATTAGATGATTTTTTCATAAGGGCATTAATAGTGGGTATTGGTATTGCATTAATTGCAGGTCCATTCGGCTGCTTTGTTGTTTGGAGAAGACTATCATATTTTGGTGAAACCCTATCACACTCGTCTCTGCTCGGTGTGACTCTTGGTTACATTTTTTCTATAAACATTTCAATTACCGTCTTCTTAGTATCAATTACAGTTGCAATCATGTTACTCTATCTACTTGAGAAAACAGAGCTACCTTCTGACTCTTTACTTGGATTATTATCTCATGCAAGTCTATCCCTTGGGCTATTAGTGGTTGGATATTTATCATTCATCCGCTTTGATATAATGGGACTATTATTTGGTGACATACTTGCTGTAAATAAAATTGATGTGTTGGTTATTTGGACTATTGGGCCATTAATATTATTAGTTTTCTATGGCATTTGGCCATATTTACTTGCTGGGACTGTAAATCGGGATATTGCTGCTTCAGAAAACATGAAACCCAAAAGATACGATATAATATTCATAATCCTATTATCTGGGATAATTGCAATATCAATAAAAATGATAGGAATCCTTCTCATTACAGGATTATTAATTATACCAGCAGCACTTGCCCGAAATTTATCAACAAACCCAATTCAAATGCTATTCATTGCAAGTATGGCTGGTGTGATTGCAATTGTTATTGGATTATATACATCACTTGGGTTAAATACATCTTCGGGACCATCGATTTTGGTTGCAGCTTCTTTACTGTTCATTATATCATTACTACCAATAACAAAGAGAATATTTGTTGGGAGAATTAAATAGAAAATTAGCAACATGGAAAAAAATTTAACTAATAATCAACAAATTGTCCTAAATTCCCTTGAGAAATCTGATCAGCCTCTTGGAGCGTATAGTATTCTTTTTAACATTCAAAAAAAAGGTATTAAATCACCTCAACAAGTATACCGAGCGCTCGATAAATTAATTGAAATTGGAGCTGTTCATAAAATTGAAAGCCTAAATTCCTATATTGCCTGCAAAAATAAAAATTGTGATATAAAAAAATCCACATCATTTCTAATTTGTGAGAAATGCAAGAATGTAAGTGAGATAAACGATAATAATTTAACAGATGAATTCTCAAAACTTACAAAAAAATCAGATTTCAAATATGCCACCCACAATCTAGAAATATTTGGTTTTTGTAAGGGATGCCATTAGTTATATATTAACTTTTATCACTGATATATTTAGTGACGGTATCTATTATTTGACTTTTTTCTCCTACATTGCTACCACCTGCTTGGGCCATATCATTTCGTCCTCCACCTTTGATGTCTGAGAATGTGGATATTATTTTAACAATTTCATTTGCACTATATTTATCTACCAAATCATTTGTAACACCTGCAATTAGCATTTTCTTTCCATCTTGATCACCTATGAGAATTATGATTGCAGATTTGATTTTTGCTTTGGTGTCATCCATTAACTTACGTAAATCTTTAGGTGAAACATTATCAAGATTTTGGTATATCAGATTTATATCACCTATCAATAGCTCCTCAAGGTTATCACTTATATTCTTGAATTTATCCTTTTGAGTTAGAGCATCAAGTTCCTTTTCGATATTTTTTTTCTGCTTAATTAATACTTCTAATTTTTCAATAATATCATCGCCTTGTGCATTGAGAAGTTCTCTCGCTTTAATCATTAGAGAATTCTGTTTTGAGAGATAATCTATTGCTTCTTGTCCAGTAATAGCCTCAATTCTTCTAACGCCTGAAGCAATCCCCTGCTCTGCCATAATTTTTATTGGACCTATGTCACCAGTGTTCTTCACATGTGTTCCACCGCATAACTCAACAGAGAATTTTTTATTATTAAAATTACCCATTGATACGACCCTCACTTCCTTTCCATATTTTTC
>Ga0222718_10002482_pt1 | contig 16548 bp, 12 predicted proteins | sample C33_27DmetaG_FD_165045 | JGI IMG/M metagenome (GOLD analysis project Ga0222718, IMG submission 165045) | Estuarine water microbial communities from San Francisco Bay, California, United States - C33_27D | ecosystem: Environmental > Aquatic > Marine > Unclassified | place: USA: California... | reverse complement strand
AAAAGCGTGGGTCGTTCCGGTCCCCTTAGCAACTGACTCACCTGGCAGGAATCGGTCAAACACAGTCCGCTCTGGCATTGTTTGGAATCATCGATGGGAATACGATAAGGGACCTGAGCAGTTGTTTGAGGTCGTCAAAGCCTACTTGGCACTTGGAGGACAGGAATTGGTACATTTGGTCGGTCAACAATTTCGTCAGATCCCAGAGCCGTTTTCTCGGGTCATCGACTGTTTGCAACAAGCGGGGCGATTGGGCCAGAGTGGATATATCGATGACCATGAGTCGTATTTGTCGCTGTTGCGAGAATGCCGAGTGGTGTTGTCTACAGCGCATCACGAATTTCAGGGGTTAGCGGTCCAAGAAGCCATGGCCGAGGGATGCCTCCCTGTGGTTCCTGACGCACTTGTTTATCCGGAATACGTACCCAAGCACAGTCGGTATGAAAGCCCTGAAGAGGCGGCCGTCCTGCTCATGCGACAGCAGTTCAGTGATCCAATATCGCTTGTGGATGAGTATTTTTGGCCAAAGCAAGCGCCGATCTGGCGGCAACTGTTCAGTGAGTCCAGTTAGCCCGCTCTAAACACCAATGATGACTCGAATTGCATCGAGTCTGGGAGCGAGTTGCTCAAGCGACGCGTTACCCTGATTCTGCTCCTTAATCACTTGCGCGATCATCGCCTTTGAGATGTTGGGGTTGCGGCGAGACAGGTCCTTCAACCGTTGCAATTGCTTTTGTGTCTTTGCCTGGTAGCTTTCCTGCGCTGACGCTCGGATCTTTGTGACCTCGATGGTTGCCAATTGATGCGCTTCATCGAGCATGGACTCAATAACCGCTCGTTGTAGCCCAATCAGCCGAGCCAAGGGTTCTGTTTTTGCCGGTAGGGCGTCATCCAGACTCTGGCTTGGAAAAACCTTGGAAAATTCCCTTCGATCTGGGCCAATAACGAAGCGAAGTAAAGGCTTTTGGACGTGCTGCTGGAGCCCCAGCCAAACCGGTGCAGTGCAGTCAATTCGAAAGATAGCTTCAACCAGCAAGGTGCCGGCGCTCAGTTCTGCCCGGTTGATTAGGGTGATGGCGGCGTTACCGGTTTGGTCAGATAGGACACGATCGAATGCTTGAGTGACCAAAGGGTGCTCCCAGCTCAAAAACTGGATATCTTCCCGCCGCAATGCGGTGGCTCGGTCGTACGTATAGGAGAGCCCAACTTCGGGTAACTCCGGATAGCGGAGATATCGGGCGCTATCCTCACTTGTCAGGTTGTGAGACTGTAACTCAGGCGTGGGTTTAACGAGATTAATGGTGCTGGTTAGGGGCTCAGCGCTTAAACCGAAATAGTCGAAAGACGCGGTCAAATATTGCTCTAACGCGTCGGTGGCCTCCGCTATCTCCAGTCCCTCGGTGATCGCTTGCCCAGCATCAGGATCAAAGCTGGCAAGCTCGAGTAAGAGATCTTTGCCTTGTTCCAACTGTTGTTTGAGCGAGGCAACGGCGACCTGGGATTGGGCAATTAGATTTTCAAGCTCAGCGGAATTAATAAGTGCCTCGAATTGCGAGTTTAATTGGCCTTCGATCTCGGCTCCAGCCGGATTAGGTTCGTTAAAAAGGTTTAGGCCTTTGTGGTACCACTGAAATCTCCTATCGTCTGGGCTCCCTTGAATTAAGGGGAGGTGGATCAAAATTTTATGGGTTTGACCAATCCGATCGAGGCGCCCGATTCGTTGTTCGATCAAATCACCGCTGTCCGGCAGATCAAACATGACGAGATGGTGAGCAAACTGGAAATTGCGGCCCTCGGAGCCTATTTCAGAGCAAACCAGGACCTGCGCGCCATGCTCGGTATCGGCGAAGTAGGCAGCGGCGCGATCCCGAGCAACCAGATCGAGATGCTCATGAAAACAACTGCTCCTGAGCCCAAAGTGTCGGCGTAGATACTGTTCGATTTGAATGGCATGTTCGGCCAATCGGCAAATGACCAAGAATTTAACAGGAGCAGCAGAAACCTCGGCCCCTAGCCACTGCAATTTTGCTTTAAACCCCGCCTGGTCATCTGACTCAGATTGACGCTCGGGGATATCTAAATAACAGGGGATAACTTCTCGAATGATGGGGGTGACCACATCGCTGCGTCGGTTCCGAAAGAGCGAGGTGCCTGGACCAAATTGGTCTAGCAGTGAGGCCAAAAGTTCTTCATCCCGGATGGTCGATTTAACCATCAGTTTGTCGATAAGCGCGAGGCGGGCCTTGAGAGAGTCAACGCCACCTGACTGCCAAACCTTGATTAAGTTGGCGAGCGCAATATAGTTTTGCTGCTCTTCTTGATAATCGGCGAGGCTGGGGTAACGCTCAGGATCGATCAGCCTCAAGCGGGCAAAGTGTCCTGCTTGACCAAATTGTTCCGGGGTTGCCGAGAGTAGCAATAACCCAGGCGCCTGTCGGGCGAGTTTTTCGGTGACGGTGTAGGCGGGACTCGGGTCCTCGGGATCCCAGCGTAAGTGGTGCGCCTCATCGACGATCACCATATCCCAAGGAGCGGCCAGCGCCTGGTCGCATCGTCGCGGATCGTTGGTCAGCAGGTTAAGGTCGGTGATAACCAGTTGTTGCGCCAAGAAGGGGTTGAAGCCCGAAGTCCCAAGGGCGGAGGCCACATCGTCTGACTCGCTGTCTGCTTCAGCCAGAGCTTGGCATTGAGCTTCGTCGAGAATCGTAAATTCGAGGTTGAATCGTCGCACCATCTCAACCAACCATTGTATTTTTAGCGCCTCAGGCACCAGAATAATAGCCCGAGAGCCTCTTGCTGTTTGAAGCATTTTGCTGAGGATTAATCCTGCTTCAATGGTTTTTCCAAGGCCAACCTCATCAGCCAGCAGTGCGCGCAGTCTTGGGCTTTCACTCACTTGCTGAGCAATGTAGAGCTGATGGGGGAGCAGGGCAGTTCGCGGGCCTAACAACCCTCGAAAAGGCTGTCGCTCAAGCTTGGCTTGTTGCTCTAGACTCTGAAGACGCAAATTGAACGCATCATTGCTGTCAATTTGATTGAGAAACAGTCGATCCTGCGGTTGATTGAACTGTAGGGTAGGGCTCAGTTCAATTTCACAGAAGACTCGGGGTTGGTGGCTGACGGTGGTTTGATAAAAGAGTAAACCGTCTCGATCGCTGACGGATTCAACGGTAAAGGTTTGGCCTGCTTTGTCGATGAGTTCGTCGCTTGGATTGAACCGCACTCGGATCAACGGCGCATCAGCAGTGGCATACTGGCGACGCGTATCCGCCGCGGCAAAGACGCACGTCACCTTTCGAGGATCGACCTCAGTGATTTCTCCAAGGCCTAACTCAGGCTCACTGCGACTCACCCACCGCTGACCTGGTTTAAATTCCTCCATGCTTAAGGGATACTCCTGTTTTAACCGTGAGACGAGAGCTTGATGAACGAACAAACCAAAATTGAAATTGAAGCTGCCGCATTTAGACGATTGTTATCTCACCTGGATGACCGTAAAGATGTGCAAAATATTGATTTAATGAATTTAGCGGGCTTTTGCCGAAATTGTCTGAGCAAGTGGTATCTTGCCGCCGCAGAGGATAAAGGAATTGAGATCGATTATGAAGCTGCTAGGTCTCATGTCTATGGTATGTCTTATGCGGAGTGGAAAGAGAAGTATCAAATTTAGCCGGTTTACCGACGAGACTGTGCGAAGGGGTTATGTTGGGGCATGGGGCATGTCAGCTTGATCGCCAATAGCGACGCAGCGTCGCAAAAAATGCCTTCGCCCGAGAGAGCTTTTAAAGGACGACCTCAAAGTGTCGCGGGTAGCATCGATAGCATCGACGGAACGGGCTTTCAATGGGCGGCTTCATCGCTCAATAGTCGGGTTAAACCGCCATCTTTGCTTTGATCGCTGCATGGCTTTTGTAGTCAACCAGGCTAAGGTCAGCCAATTCAAAATCGTCGATGGTGAGTTGCCCGCGATTTTTGATCGATAATGTTGGGAGCGCGAGTGGCTCACGGTCGAGTTGCGCCTTGACCTGCTCGATGCAGTCGAGATAGATGTGGGCATTGCCGATGGTATGAATGAATTCGCCGGCTTTAAGACCTGTGATTTTTGCGACCAGTTCGAGCAGAAGGGCGTAGGACGCGATATTAAAAGGCACCCCTAGGAACATATCGGCGGAGCGTTGATACATTTGTAAAGACAAGGTATCGCCGGCGACAAAAAATTGAAAAAAATTATGACAGGGCGGCAGAGCAACTTGATCGCTGCCAATCTCCCCGGCATTCCAGGCGTTAACCAAAATCCGACGTGAGTCTGGATTATGCTTGATCAGGTCGATGGCATCGGCGAGTTGATCAACGGTCTCTCCCGCGGGCGTGCGCCAGTGTCGCCATTGGCTGCCATAAACGCGCCCCATATCGCCACTGTCAGCGTCCCCGCCACGCCGGCTTGCATAGTCCTGATAGTTGGCATCCCAGATTTTGTTGTTAGGATAAATTGCTTTCAAGTCGTGTAGATTCGTGGATCCGGAAATGAACCACAGTAATTCTGATGCCATCACTTTGAAGGCGAGCTTCTTGGTGGTGACCGCGGGAAAGCCTTGCCGTAGGTCATAACGTCCTTGAAGACCGAAGTAGGCAAGGGTGCCTACACCGGTTCTATCTGACGTTTGATGGCCTTCAACAAGGACTTGTCGTAATTGATCAAGATAGGTTTTCATGACGCTGGCAGATTACAACCTCAACCGCATTTCGAGTCGCCGCAAGCCAGGCAAGTCATACATCCATCCATCATGACAACGGCGGTCGTCATACACTTTTGGCAAAGTTGTGCGCCAGGAGGGTATTGATCATCAGTGTCTGCCTCGATCTGAGGCGCAGCCGGTTGGCCTCCAGCTTGAGCCCGCTTTTCGTTGAGCATTGCGACATGCTCGGAGGATAACTCGGAGTCCTCAATTAGCCCGATGCGACGCATATGACGGTCCAGCACGTCGCCGATTTCTGCAACCAATGAAGGCATGAAACGGCCGCCTTTCTTGAAATAACCGCCCTGGGGATCAAAGACTTGTTTGAGCTCCTCAACCAAAAATGTTGCGTCACCCCCCTTGCGGAAAACAGCAGAGATAACCCGGGTTAATGCTAGGATCCATTGGAATTGGTCCATGTTCTTCGAATTAATGAAAATTTCGAAGGGATATTCCTGCTCGTGCTGAGTGCCGACGTTGAGCACCAAATTATTGATGGTGATGTACATTGCATGGTCGGACAGAGGCGTTTTGATTTTATAGGTGTAGCCTTTGAGTTCATCCGGTCTCTGTAGCTCCTCGTGCATCATTTCTGGTTCGGCAGCGGAGGCAAGTGCTTCGGTAGCATCTTCTTTTTTCTTAATCGAAAAGCCTACGATATTTTTTGCGATTTTAACGGCCATTGGATTCCTTAAAATTTATGGGCGAGGGCACAAGCCCCTGTTGTGTTCGGGCGGGCCTTGGTCGATAAGCCAAAGCTCCTTTCAATGCATGGACTAAAATTTCCCGTAGTAGCCTTCTTTCATAGCATCAAACAAATTGGCGGCGGAGTGTATTTCTCCATCGTATTCAATCTCTTCATTGCCCTTGAGCTCAACGATCTCGCCGTCTTCAAGCTCGAACTGGTAAGTGGTGTTTTCGAGATCTTGCTCCTTGACGAGTACGCCTTGGAAGGCCTCAGGGTTGAATCTGAACGTGGTACATCCTTTAAGTCCCTGCTCATAAGCGTAGAGATAGATGTCTTTAAAGTTTTCAAAGGCATATTCAGTCGGCACATTGGCGGTTTTGGAGATGCTAGAGTCGATCCACTTTTGCGCTGCAGCTTGAATGTCAACGTGTTGAATGGGCGATATATCGTCGGCAGTGATGAAATAGTCGGGTAGCTGCTTATTGGGATCATCCGAATAGGGCTCGGCTGAGGCATTAACCATCGCTCGATAGGCCAAGAGCTCAAAGGAATAAACATCCACCTTCTCTTTTGATTTTTTGCCCTCACGGATGACGTTACGAGCGTAATGGTGTGCAAAACTCGGCTCGATACCATTGCTCGCGTTATTTGCAAGAGAAAGGCTGATTGTACCGGTAGGAGCGATCGAGCTGTGGTGGGTGAAGCGACAGCCATGTTCAGCAAGATCTTCAATTAGTTGGGGATTTTCATGACCCACTTTCTGCATGTAGCGAGAATATTTTGCATGTAATACCCTGCCAGGGATCTTGTCACCCAATTGTATCCCGTCAGTGGCCATTTCAGGCCTGAGTCTGAGCATTTCGCCCGTCACTTCAAATATTTCGTCCATGATTGGGGCAGCACCTTTTTCCTTGGCGAGATCAAGGCCCGCTTGCCAGCCTACCAGGGCCAGTTCCTTGGTGACTTCTTCAGTGAAGTCAACGGACGCCGTGTCACCGTAACTCATTCCCATCATGGTGATGGTGGAACCTAAGCCCAGATAACCCATGCCATGCCGTCGCTTGCGTTCAATCTCGTGACGCTGTTCAGGTAGCGGTAGGCCGTTGATTTCAACAACGTTATCCAGCATCCGGGTGAAGATTGCGACGGCTTCGCGGAAGGTGTCCCAGTCAAAGCGAGCCTCAGCGGTGAAAGGCTTGTCGACGAATCGGGTAAGGTTGACAGACCCGAGTAAGCAGCTGCCATAAGGTGGCAAGGGCTGCTCTCCGCAGGGGTTTGTGGCCCGGATGTTTTCGCAAAACCAGTTATTGTTCATTTCGTTGACTTTGTCGATCAAGATGAAACCCGGCTCGGCAAAATCATAGGTTGATGCCATGATCATATCCCACAGGCGGCGTGCTTTGATGACTTTTGTAATTCTGCAAGCGACCAATCCGGATTCGTTCGTGACATACTTGGCCTTGGCCGGAAAGTCGCGCCAAAGGATTTGCTCTGGGTCGCTAACATCAAGCCCATCAGCGTCTAGTTCCGACTGTGTGATTGGGAAAGACAGGGGCCATTCTTCATCGGCTTTCACCGCCTCCATGAATTCTGAAGTGATCAACAAGGAGAGATTAAATTGTCTCAGTCGACCGTCTTCTCTCTTGGCTTTGATAAAGTCCATCACGTCAGGATGCCCAATCTCAAAGGTCGCCATTTGGGCGCCGCGTCTGCCGCCGGCTGAAGAAACGGTGAAGCAGGTTTTGTCATAAATATCCATAAAAGACAGCGGACCCGATGTGTAGGCTCCAGCCCCTGACACATAGGCGCCCTTGGGTCGCAAGGTCGAGAATTCATAACCGATGCCGCAGCCTGCTTTCAAGGTTAAGCCAGCTTCTAGGTTCTTTTGGAGAATATCTTCCATCGAGTCTGAAATAATGCCGGACACCGTACAGTTGATGGTTGATGTCGCTGGCTTATGCGCCTGAGCGCCTGCATTTGAAGTGATCCGACCCGCCGGTATCACGCCTTGGCGCAGTGCCCATAGGAACTTCTCGTACCATTCCTCTTGAATCTTTTTGTCTTCAACCTCGACTAACGCCTTTGCGACGCGCTGATAGGTCTCGTCGATGTTCTCGTCAATACGCTCGCCTTGCTTACTTTTTAGGCAATATTTGTTCTCCCAGATATCCAGCGATGTTGGCTGAAGCGTGATTTCGGTAACGTTGGAAGGTATGGCTTTCAGTGGTGCTTTTTTGGCTGTGGAATCCATGTTTTTGGGGCGCCTCGTTTAATGCGTTGATTTTCGCGTTGGTTTTTCTAATCGTGGTCGGCTGAGTGCTCAGTAGACCCCGACGGTCTGTTCTTTCGGTACTTTAGCGGTTGATGTCTTATCTGCTGCTATCTTGCTCGTTCTGCCTTTTCGTTGTTACCTTTTGCTGGTGCCTTATCGGTTTCCGTCTGTGGCTTTCTGTCTGCCGCTTGCTGCTTTTCACGGGTGATCGATTATTGGCTCGGAATGGCTATTTGCGATCTCTTGTGGCTATTTCGGTCGCCAATCTTTTATTGCCATCCTTGCTACTACTAAATCACTATTACTGCCATCCTTGGTTGCTATGTTGCTATCAGCTGTATTGCCAGGTGTGGAAGCCGTTTAGTTGTCAGCCAGTCCATTCTCTCCACGCTAATTCATTTTCTCCACGCCAATTCGTGGTTGCGAGCGTAGGATCGAGCAGTAATTTTGCCAAGTGGCTGCCCGGATCGGCTGACGGTGTCCTATTAGTTAGCTCCGCGCTCGCAGATGCGGCTATCGTTTGTGCCGCAATCACCCCAGGTTCGGGCCTCGCCTGCGCGCCGTCACCGATGGGTTAGGACTCTTTTAGGGTGCCTTATTGACTCCCTTTTAAGGAGGTTTTTGCACCGAAGAGGCGATGAGGTGTGCGCTTAATATCCCAGATATTGTGCTACATGGTTCTGGGAAGCACAAGATATAGTTGTGCTTCAGGAGGTTAAAAAAATGGAGATATGATGAAAAAAAGGGTCAGGTCTTGCAAAATTTAACCATAATCAAGCTGGTCTTTACAGCAAAGGCCGTTTCGCGGGAGACTGCGGATCAACAGGAGCTCTCAACAATAGGCAAATCATGACAGAACTGAGCCAAAAGGTAGTCATCGTGACAGGCGGTGGTAGCGGGATTGGTGCGGCGACGGCAGAAGCTTTGGCCGAACGCGGTGCACGCGTGATGGTCACTGACATCAATTCGCAGGCTGCTGAGCAGACCGCTCATGTGATTGCTCAACGAGGACAACAAGCCGAGGCCATGCAGCAAGATGTCTGCGACAACGCGGTTTGGGATCAGGTGTTTGCAAAGACCAATAAGGCCTTTGGGACTGTTAACACTTTGGTAAACAACGCGGGTGTGAGCGGAGCCGGGAAAGATCGCTTCGAAGAACCGGAAGGACTTGAAGCGTGGCGCCAGATCATGGCGATTAATCTTGACGCAGTGAACATGGGGTGTCGTCGCGCCATAACCGAGATGAAAGCCCATGGCGGCTCCATTGTGAATATCTCGTCGGTGATGGGCATCGTTGGTGGTGCGGGTCCGGCATATAATGCCAGCAAGGGAGGAGTGCGCTTACTCACTAAATCGATTGCGAGTTATTGTGGCCGGATGGGTTATCCTATTCGGTGCAACTCAGTACATCCGGGTTACATATGGACGCCGATGGTTCGCCAGATTGCTGAGGTCCACGAAGAGGTCGAGACAGAACAAGAGCTCAAAGAAATGCTACTACTGCAACATCCGATTGGCCGCCTTGGTGATCCTGAGGATATTGCAAATGGCGTGCGCTTTTTGGTGTCCGATGACTCGAGTTTTATGACGGGCAGTGAATTGGTCATCGATGGTGGATACACCAGCGTATAGCGCAATTGCCTAACGTCGGAGGTTACACCAAGCTTCGCCGGGTGGGCGTCTTGGCAGACGAAGCGGCCGGATGGGACACGCGTCTCATAGCGCGGCAACTTGACCTGCGGGGATACTGGAGATCGATATTCAAGGAATATCGTCAGTTTGAATGGTTAATGGAGAATGTTTTATGCACTTATCGCAAATCGCCGAGCAAATGCCCGATAAACCCGCTTATATCATGGCGGCGAGCGGGCAACAGTATACGTATCGAGAATTGGAGGCGGGCAGCAATCAGCTTGCCCACCTTTTTCGCTCGCTTGGCCTAAAGCGAGGGGATCACATCGCGATTTTATTGGGAAATCACTCCCTATTTCTGCAAATTTGTGTTGCCGCTCAACGAGCGGGCCTGTACTACACAGCCATTAGCTATCGACTGCAGTCCGAAGAGGTTGAGTATATTGTCAACGATTGCGGAGCCCGAGTCTTTATCACTTCCGTCGACAGACGATCAGTGGTTGAGCCAATTTTGGAAAAGTTAGTCAATTTAGATCAACTGTTTTCGCTAGATGGCGAAATTGCTGGCTTTGAATCCCTTGAAAATGCCATGCAGGAGCAGCCAACTACGCAAATCAACGATGAAAGTATTGGCACATCAATGCTGTATTCCTCAGGGACAACAGGCAGGCCGAAGGGCGTGTTTCGAGAACTCCCCGAGGGGGTGTGGGGTGAAGAAGATGCTGGTGCAATGTTCAGAGCGCTTTACGGCGCCACAGCAGACAGTATCTACCTAACGCCCGCACCGCTTTACCATGCGGCGCCGCTGACCTTTACGATGGCGTTTCTCTTGGGGGGCATGACCTGCGTTGTCATGGAGCACTTTGAGGCAGAGGCAGCATTGGCGACGATCCAAAACTATAAGATAACCCATAGCCAATGGGTGCCGACGATGTTCATACGGATGTTAAAACTCGAGGATGCAGATCGACTCAAATACGACGTATCGTCATTGCGTTGTGCCATTCACGCCGCAGCGCCCTGTCCGATTCCCGTTAAGGAACAGATGATCGATTGGTGGGGCCCCATCATTTATGAATACTATGCAGGCTCTGAAGGCAATGGTTTTGTTGCCATCAATTCTGAAGAATGGCTATCGCACAAGGGTTCAGTGGGTCGCGGGCTAACCGCAGCCCTGCATATCTGTGACGAAGCGGGCAAGGAATTGCCCGCCGGTGAATCTGGCACTATCTATTTCGAAGGCGGTGGAGAATTCGAGTACCACAACGATGCAGAAAAAACGGCGGAATCTCGTCATGCTAAAGGTTGGTCAACTTTGGGAGATATTGGCTATCTGGATGAAGAGGGGTACTTGTATCTCACGGATCGCAAAAGTTTCATGATTATCTCTGGGGGCGTGAATATCTATCCTCAAGAGACGGAAAATCTGCTAGTTACACACCCCAAGGTAATGGACGTGGCGGTGTTTGGGGTTCCAAATGAGGAATTCGGAGAAGAAGTAAAGGCGGTTGTGCAACCCAAACACTGGGAGGAGGCCGGACCAGCCTTGGCTGACGAGTTGATCGAATTTTGTCGAGACAATATTTCGCATATCAAGTGCCCTCGCTCGGTTGATTTTGAGCAGGAGTTGCCGAGACATCCCACGGGTAAACTCTATAAACGCCTGCTGAAGGACCGATACTGGCAAAACCAGAATACGGCAATCTAGCGGTCTTGCCGCAGATGCTAGACGCGCACATCGATGGTTTTGGTAGGCCGATGCGAATGTCCCCGCTGGAATACTGCGAGGGGTAAGGCGATCGGCATCCGGAAAACGCGAGCGGTCAATCAGTACTGCAGGCAGAAAGCCTCATGGATTTGCTTAACTCAAGCATGGGGGTTAGGTCGGCATCCAGCTAACGATTTTTAAGCAAGTTTGCCGGAGAGAATTGGTCGGTCAAAATCGGCGAATTGGTATCCCAGTCGGCTCGTGTTGTGAGATATCTGGGGAATTCTTCGATAGCGACACCCAAAGTCGTGAGCGTCGGGGCGAGGTTGCGAGCAGCGGCTTGCAATTGATCTTTTGACGGAAGGCCGCTGGGTTTTGCTAGGATGACGCGATTGCCGCTCCCGGGAAGCTTGAAGTTAAAAAATGCGCCGAAGACTGACTTGTAAGTCTCTGATTCATAACTATAAAGTTCTGAAGCTGAAAAAGTGTTCGCCACCACCACGCCCGCCGGAGACAGTAGGTCGCGAGTTTCCGTCAAATACTCTTGGGTCATCAGGTGCTCAGGAATGTAATCCCCGGTAAAGGCATCTAAAATGATCAGATCGTATTGTTTTGCCTCCTGTCTCGCACGCTTGGTAAAAACTCGGGCATCCTGGGTGTAGACTTTTATTCGTTCGCTGGTTTTAAAGTTAAAAAACTGTTCGGCAACCTTCACCACTGACGGGTCGATTTCGATGGCGTCAATCTGCGCGGTGGGATAAAGCTTGGCAAGCGCGGTTGGAAGCGTGCCGCCTCCCAGGCCCACAATGAGAATGCTTGAGGGGTTCGGTACCAACAACAAGCCTCCAAACGCCATACGCACGTAAGAAAACACAATGCGATCGGGTTCGTCCAAATTTAGGCATGTCTGTCTTCGGTCATCGCGACGAACGGCGAATACTAAGCAACGTTGATTGCGGGTTTGCTGTACTTCGATGTTGCGGTAGATCGACCGTTCTTGATGAATAACCTCACCTTCAAGCGCAAAAGGTAGCGTTACGATCGCTGCTAGTAATAGTCGCAATAAGTTCATAAACGACCCCGGTTGAGCACGATGGCCAAGACGCCCGCGAGCAATAAGACAGTGATCATTGCCAATAAAATCGTATTCATATCAAACCATAAAACCAGATAAAAAGATGTCAGCAGAGTACCCAGAGCACTGCCGAGGGTTGATACAAAATACAGGCCCCCAGCAACTTGACCACTGTGATCTGTGTCGTTCACCATGAGTCTGACTGAATAGGGCGCAATCATACCGAGGATCGCTGTGGGTATGAAAAAAAGTAGGGTAGAAGCCAGCAGTGATCCGTATCTCGGATCGTCAATGGCTGCAAATACGGCGTCCATCGCTTGATTAGCGAAAAAGACAATGGGCAGTAGGCCAAGGGCTGCCAGCAGAAAAAACAAACCGTAACGCCCGAGGTTAGGCGAAAGCACAGACAATCGACCGCCAATCAGATAGCCGACGGAGAGAGCGACCATGAAAATGCTAATAATGCTGCCCCAAACGTAGATGCTACTGCCAAAATAGGGGGCCAGGATTCGACCGCCGAGCAATTCGACCGACATGATGATGAAGCCACTGGTAAAGGCAAGCAGCAAGACGACCCAGCCAGCTTGTCGAAGAGATTGAGTCGATGAGTGTGCGTCCATAGAGTCCTCGAAACGATAAATTAACAGTATAACGGCTCTTGCTTAAGGCGCCACCAAAACCACCAACGGCGCTTTAAGTTCTATGGCATACTGGGCTTCGCCATCGATTTGGATTTCTGCTTTTGAACGCCTTGTTACGCCTTGTTCCCTACATTGCTCGTTACCGATGGCAAGTGGTTGGAGGCTTTGTTGGTTTTTTCTTGGCGCGTTTTTTTGAGGTGAGCACCTATTATGGAGTTGCCCTAGGAATTGATGCCATCGCATCGCTTGTCAATGGCACGTCGCTACCCTATGGGCTCCGTATTACCGATATTGTTATCGGTATCGTTGCGGCTGTTGCCCTGCGTTTCATCTTTGTTGCTCGAGCTCGGCAAGCTTTTCGTCGAGTCGGTCAGCAGATTTCCTTTGACCTGCGAGAGCAGTTGTTTGCCAGCGTATTGGTCCAAGGCCAAGGCTTTTTTGGCAAGATCGGGGTGGGAGACCTCATGACTCGAGCCATCCAGGATATAGCGCTGGTACAACGCTTAATCGCTTTCGGGTTGATTCAAGTTGTGATTATGATTTACGCGCCGCTTTTCGGGATGACAGCAATGTTGTTCAAATCGGTGAGCTTAACGTTGTTGATTTTACCGCTTCTACCGATTCTTTATCTTTATGCTCAGTTTGTTGCAAAACAAATGGCAGTGTCTTCACAGCGAGTACAAGAATCGCTATCAGAGTTAGCAGCCCACACGCAAGAAAATTTGAGTGGAATCAGGACTGTGCAAGCCCAAGCGCAAGAAGAAAACGAGATTCAGCGATTTTTCGAGACCAATAACCAATATTCCGGAGCCTTCTATGAGCAGGCACGAATCAATTCATTGATGACAGCCTGGACGCCTTGGCTAACAGCGCTAGCGCAATTGGCGATTATCGTTTACGGAGGACACCTGGTGATGATCGGCGAACTGAGTGTCGGCGATCTTATCTTTTTCCTGGCATGTTTGAATATGTTGCTTCAGCCGATTCGTATGGCGGGCTTTTTTATCACCATGCTGGCGCGAGCCAAAGTGGGGGTAACTCGGTTATGCGAGGTTTTTGATGCGGTACCTGAAATTACGGATGCTCCGAAGGGCACAGCGCCAACTAAGATAGTCGGTGCTTTTGAATTCAATCAGGTCTCCTATTGTTATCCAGGGAGCTTGCAGCCGTCGTTGACCGAGGTGAGCTTTAACGTTTTACCAGGAGAGTCAATTGGTATTGTGGGTCGAGTGGGATCCGGGAAGTCAACTTTGCTGAAGCTTTGCACCCGAATGTTGGATGTCGAGTCGGGTACGCTCTTTCTTGACGGTGCACCCATCAAAGATTACCCGCTAGGCCAGCTACGTGCCCAGATCGCGCAGGTGTTGCAAGATCCTTTTCTTTTTGGAGAGCCGCTTGGCGATAACATCAGTTACGACGACCCAGATAGGGCACTGGAGCAGGTTTGGGATGCCGCCGATGCCGCGGCGCTTGCCAGCACTGTTAGAGGTTTTCCCGAAGAGATGAAGACCTTGGTGGGGGAGCGTGGAGTAACGTTGAGCGGCGGCCAAAAACAACGCGCAGCACTCGCACGAGGGTTGATCCGGCATGCACCTGTGCTGATTTTGGACGATTGTTTCAGCGCAGTTGATACCGAGACCGAAGAGCACATTCTCAGTCGCTTAAAGGCGTTGCGGGCAGGCAAAACGACGCTCCTGGTAAGCCATCGAGTTTCAACCTTACGGCATACCGATAGAATTTTTGTACTCGATGAAGGTCGCTTGGCGGAGGCAGGGCATCATGATGAATTGATCGCGCTCGATGGCCTTTACGCGGAGTTAGAACGACTACAGACCCAAGGTGTTCAAGACCAGGCGATCGGGTGATGGAAAACAAACCGAACAAATCGCAATCCGCAGCGCCTCGCGATCACGCGATGTTCGATGCCGACCTATCAGGTGCCGTGCTGAATTTCCAATTGCTGACTCGAATTTTGCGTTGGCTAAGGCCTTATCGGATCAGGCTTTGGGTGAGTGGAGCTTTAGTGCTGATCGCAAGCTTTGCAGCAGTGCTCATGGAAGTGGTTATTTCACGAGTACTGGTCGATTACATCATCGTTGGCGATGTCAATAGTCCGATGCCGGATCTCGGCTTGATCGATCTAACCAAAAGCTTAGAGGCTAGCCTTGGGATTCCCGCGCTGTATGTCGCCGGGGGATTGTTTTTTTTCCTCATGACAATAGTCGGTGTGCTCGGTCATTGGCACCGATTGACGCTGATTGACGCGATTGTTAAAGCCCTGAGAGATTTACGGCAAGATTTGTTTGCGCATTTAGAGTCTCGTCCCAGTTCCTTTTATGACCGCGTTCCTGTCGGGCGAATCATGACTCGCGTCACCAATGACGTTGAGGCTCTGTACGAGATGCTGCGTGGACTGGGCAGTCTGGTGGGAGAGTTCGTTCCTTTTTTCGTTGCGTTAACGATAATGCTTTCCACCAGCGTGAAGCTGACCCTGATTTTGTTGATGTTGGTGCCCGTGGTTGGGTTCGCGACCTATTTTTTTAGAAAGGCAACGCGGGAAATATTTCGGCAAGTTAGAAATAGTGTGAGCGCTCTCAATCAATTTCTCCAGGAAAACTTGTCTGGCATGCAGGTCGTCCAGCTCAGTCAGCGACAAGACAGAAATCGGGCTGCCTACACAGCGATCAACCAAGAGAACCTCGCCCAAGAAAATCGATCGATCAATCTAACGACCTACTATGGCGCTTTTAATGACTCGCTTGCTTCGGTGGGTTTGGGGATGATTATTTTTTATGGGGGTGGTGCTGTTGTGCAAGATGAAATGTCTCTCGGAGGCGTCATTTTGTTCACCCGCTTTATGAATATGTTGTTCACTCCGGTTGTGCTTTTGGGAGAGCAGTTGAATGTTCTGTTTCGAGCGATGGCCAGTGGTGAACGTATTTTTCAGGCACTGGATTGGGATGAACAAATTCGTGAACCGGAGCACCCAGCGAGGTTGCCCGAACGCCTGTCGGGGCACGTTGAGTTCCGAAACGTTTTCTTTGGATACAGACCCGACGAACCCGTCTTAAAAGACGTCAGCGTTGTGGTCGAGGCCGGTAAAAAGTTGGCGATAGTCGGGCCTACCGGATCGGGGAAAAGTACTTTGATACGGCTGCTAGGGCGATTTTATGATTTTCCCGATGGCATGATATTTCTCGATCACATTGATTTGCAGGCGATTGCATCGAGGGATGTGCGCCGCCGAATCGGGGTCGTGCTTCAGGATTTTCATATCTTTTCGGGATCTATTTTGGACAACATTACGTTGTCCGATCCGAGGATTTCAAGAGAGCGGGCCATCAGTGCAGCCAAGACAGTCAACGCGCACGCTTTTATTGAAGCTTTACCCGAAGGGTACGATGCGCCTCTGGTCGAGCGGGGCGCAAACTTATCTCAGGGGCAACGACAATTGTTGGCTTTTGCACGTGTGCTCGCAGCCGATCCGGAAATTCTGGTTCTGGATGAGGCAACGGCAAGTATCGATACGGAAACTGAAATTTTGATTCAAGACGGATTGCGGCGTTTGATGGCAGGGCGTACCAGTATTCTGATTGCACATCGGCTACAAACAATTCAAGAGGCCGATCATGTCTTGGTGCTGGCCGAAGGCAGAGTACAAGAATACGGCTCCCACGAATCGTTGCTCGCTGCCGATGGACTCTATAAGACGCTGCATGATTTGCAGTTTCAGGATGCGGCCTCCATTAATTCAGACGCGTCGGCCGACGAGCATTAACGGCCTCAAGCCAAGCCT
>Ga0222718_10002481_pt1 | contig 16549 bp, 30 predicted proteins | sample C33_27DmetaG_FD_165045 | JGI IMG/M metagenome (GOLD analysis project Ga0222718, IMG submission 165045) | Estuarine water microbial communities from San Francisco Bay, California, United States - C33_27D | ecosystem: Environmental > Aquatic > Marine > Unclassified | place: USA: California... | reverse complement strand
CAAGAGCTGACCAAGGGAATGCGATCATTTATCCAGACGAAGGTTTTATTTATATTAGATCCAATGCAGAAACATTTTCTTTTGCCCAAGCTGGCGAAGTAAGATTATTTGCCAAGCTCTCAGTGCCAAATCAAGGCAAGAAATTTATTTTACCTAATCCTTTTCCAATAGATATTCATTTAAGTCAGTTAATGGATCATTTTCATCTTATAAAAGAACCGAGCTTAATAACCGCCGATAAAATTGCATTTTGGCGAGACGAAGCATCAGTATATAAAATATATTATAATGACGGAAATAAGTGGTTAGACGAAGGGAATCAAGAGGTTGACCCTATGATACCTTCAGGTAAGTCGTTTTTTATCTTGCGCTCCAATGAGCCAGACGCTATATCACAGTCAACCTATATTATCAACCCAGCTTATGAAAACAATTGAAATTTATAAAAAAGAATTAATTCAAATATCTGAGGAGAACTCCAAATCTATTGCTTACTCTGTCCTTTTGGATATATCAAGAAAAAATTTAACTGATACTGAATTTTTTCAACTTGACAATTCTACCTTATATGTTTATGATAATGATGCTTGGGAGGATAAAGATTTTTTAGTTCGAAAAGCTACTGGAGAAGAATTAAATATGTTTAATGTTTTATCCTTTCTAAAACCTTATCTCAAAACCTTTTAAAAAATTATGAATAATAAAATTACAGAAAAACTAGCCAAAACAAAACTCAGCTTTATCTTCACGGGTCTTGCAATAATAATGGCGTTATGCTTTTTGCTCTTTATAGCGAATAAAGAGTACCATGAATCAAATTCTTTTCAAGATTTTCCAGCGCCCGAATATGCAAATAAGATAAATTATACTAATGTTAAATCCTTGTTAAATATTTATTCTAAAAATTCTATTATCTTAGATGAGGAATACGTTTCTATCACAAAAGACACGTTCGAAGAATTTAATGACAAATATATTAAAATGATCTTTTTTAATACGTCTTACAAAAAAAATTCGTATGAATGTAATCATTTTGCTTTGCTTTATAAGTCCCTGCTTGGAGCGACTGTAATCAAAGGTAACGATAATGCCTCTATTGCCGTTGGCGCTGCCGTCGTTCAAAATACAACTGAGTGGGGAGGTGTACCTGCATCAGATGGCAACACTACTCACATGCTATGTTTAGTTAATGTTAATAACGAATGGTTGGTTGTTGAGCCTCAACAAGAAGATGGTTATTTGAATTTTATTCCATTAGGTCAGTATCCCAACAGGATTCTGTTTACTGTTTTTTAACTTCAAAAACTATAAGTCATGGATTTTTTTGCTAAAACTTTTGCTTTAATGTTATTTATCGTTTGTATTGGGTCTTTGGTGAGCGATCAAACTCATTCAGAGGCGGTTGCGATCAACCCAAATATGAACGTGCAGCATCCAAATATAGACAATTTGATTGTTAGCAAAGAGAAGGATTTTGAGCTAATGTCAATCTCACCAAATGATTATTTTACTATTTTAAATAATAAAAAGTCAAGTGCCAATGCTATTGAGCCAAATACTAGCAGCAATGGTTCAAATATAGTGTCAAGAAGGGCTCTCGCCAAAGCGCCAAGTTACTGCTTGCCTATTATCCATATTCAAAACCCAGAGTTGATTGACAAATGGGACGGCATTGAGCCATTTGAAAGCTTTTTATTTAAAAATAATTATTTTATTAATAGCGATGGAGACGATATTGTTCCCTTCTCCAACGAAGATAAATTTAAAGTTTTAATTACAAAAAATTAATGAATTCATCAACCACGACAAAAATTATAGAACTGGATAATGGCGACTTATTTATCGAGATCCCACAAATCATTCTTAGAAATCTTGGATGGAAAGAGGGGGTTAAACTCGAAGTAAATACCAACATAGATGGTTCTATTAAAATAAAAAAACCAGTCGAGATGACCACAATCGAACTCGACCTTTCAGAAAAAGAGCTGATAGAAATTGCGCTTGCTGCACATAAATTAGATATTACTTTTAATGAATTCGTTGTTCAAGCTATCGAAAACACAATCAATAAAAATGATAAATTTGTAAATTGTAATGAAGAATAAAGTAGAATTATTAGGATACTATGGATCAGATGAAACTCATGCTTGCTCTGCATGGACATCTACAAGCAGAGAATTAACTGAGGAAAAAACCGAAAGAATCCCTAAATTACTAAAGTATCTTGCTGACCATAGACATGAAACGCCTTTTGAAAAATCTGGCCTACACTTTTTAGTTGATACGGATATTGCTTCTCACATTCATTTGCTCAAGCATCGAATTGGTGTTAGTATTAATGCAGAGTCTGCTAGATATAAAGAGTTACAAGAAGATAAGATATTAATTCCTAGTGATTTACCTATAGAATGGCAAAGAGAATTAGCTTTGTTCTCCAAGGAAGGTTTGAAAATGTATCACAAATGTATAAATGAATTAACAGATAAGCATGGTTTTTCTAGAAACAGGGCAAAAGAAGTTGCTCGATATTTCAGAACATACAATACTCAAATTACCGCAGATATAATGTTTAATTTTAGGAGCTTTTTTCACTTTCTAAATTTAAGAAATAAACCAGAGGCTCAAAAGGAAATTAGAGAAATAGCCTCTGAGATGCTGGAATCGGTAAAAGGGATTGAGGGCGATCCTTTCAAATATACATTAGAAGCGTTTAATCTGTAATCAAAACATGAAAATAACCAAAGAACTAAAAAACGCTTGCTTCTCTTGGGATCAAGAAAATAAAACATTCACTATTGTTGACTCAAATAATAATGAAGTTCAATTAAATAAAATATATAGTTTTGCTTTAATGAGGTTTATTATTAGAATTGCACAAAAAAACTTTTTGAGTGCGCCAGCAATGAGGCCAAAAAATTCAGTGAAAGAAACCTCTGAAGAGTTCGATGACGAAAATCAAACAAAATTTAGCTTTATTAATGAATAAATTTTTTAAAACATGGCAGTATGCTTTAGGCTCGTATAGTGATGATAAGACTGAGCCTTACGATAAATATATGTTAATTTTTAGAAATTTATGGGTTTTATTACATATGATAACTTGTTCATTTATTATTTTAGGGAACTGCAAGACATTAGGATTATTTTAAAAAATGAAAATATCACAATTTAAAAAAATAAAAAAATATAAATTCCAAGAGGGCGATAATAACTCTACTGAAAAAAGAGAGCTGGTTGACATAGCAAGGTACATAGGGCATGGTTTAAACTTAGAATTTGGCGTGTTTAACGGGTTTTCAATATCCGCATTAGCAAACGCAAGACCTGACTTGCATTTTCATGGATTTGATTCCTTTGAAGGTCTTCCCGAAAATTGGGATCTAGGTCAAAAATATGTAAAAAAAGAAAAGTTTGATTGTCAGGGCAATTTGCCTAAAGTACCAAGTAATGTAACATTATATAAAGGATGGTTCGATAAAACATTACCTTTATTTATTAATGAATGTGGTGCAAATATATCTTTTTTGCACATAGATTCTGATCTATACTCGTCTGCGATCTACGTATTAGACCAGCTTAATCATTTTATTAATCCTGGTACTATCATCAGGTTTGATGAGCTATGTTGTTGGAGAAGCGTTTTTAACGAATCATCAAACGCCAAAAGGGTTTTTTATACAACATGGGAGCAGCACGAATGGAAAGCTTTAAATGAATGGATGGGTAAGTATGGTAGAAAAGTCGTTCCGATTAGCAGAAATTGGTTTCAGGGGGCAACTGTTGTTGTAACTGAGTAAGAAATAACATATATTTTTTTTCAAGATTATTTAGTCTCGCCCGCCATGTGCGGAAGGGGCTCTCGAAGCCGCCAGCAGCAAGTGTTGGCGGCTTCAGTCTTTTGGGGGCTTGAAGTTTTTTTAAAAAAAATCTTGACGTTCCACGAATTATATTTTTTAATTGTGGCATGATTGAAAAACGAGGTAGACCACTAGCCTATCACTCGCTCACATACGAGGAGTTAGGTCGATATGTCGGAGCTTTAGGTATGGTTCCAGTCAAGAAAAGTTGGCTTGAAACCCTTGGCCTCCAGTTTGATGAGGAAGATTCTGAATCTCCTAATCATGCAGATAAACCAACAAAGGAGACTGCTCCTGAAATTAAATACTCAATAACAAGGTTTGAATAATGAATGATATGTTTAAAGAATTAATCGGTCAAGAAAACGTAAAAAAGAAATTAAATTTTTATTTAAAAGCTTTTAATAAAACAAGTATTTGTCCGTTTTTAAATTTTGTCGGAGCTGCTGGTTTGGGTAAAACTCAATTTGCTAAGGAATTTGCGAAAAATCTTAAAAACGAAGATGGAAGCCCAAGACCCTTGTTGGAGATAAATTGCTCGACCATTAAAAATAACGAGGCGTTCTTTGAGCAGATTTGGCCTGTAATACAAGACCAAGAAGAGGTGGTTACAATTTTCGATGAAGCTCACGCACTTCCTAAAGATTTAACCAATGCTTTTTTAACTATTTTTAATACCGAACAAACTCACGTTAAAGATTTTCATTGGGAAGAACAGGTTTTCACTTTTAATTTTAAAAAGCAAACATTTTTGTTTGCAACGACTGAAAGCGATAAATTATTCCCTCCATTAAAAGATAGATTAACAACTATCGATTTTGAGCCTTATGAATCAGATGAACTTGGACAAATACTTCAATCCAAAGTTCCAGATGTTCAATTTACCCCAGATGCTTTGTATCAAATTGCAAAGACAACTAGGGGCAATGCTAGAAATGCCGTAATGAGGGCGAAAGAAGTCATGCTCTTTTGTGAAGCAGAAAATTCACCAATATTCAATAGAGACTCATTTAAAAAGTTCTGCGATACTCTTGGCATTTTGCCTCATGGAATTACTTGTACAGAAAGACAATTGCTCAAAATATTGGCCGAGAGGGGCGAATCTACTTTATCTATGCTCTCTGCTGCTACAGGATTAAGTGTTACATCTATCCGTAAAGATCACGAACAATATTTATTACGCAAGAATTTTATGCAAATTAATGGTAAAAGAAAAATTACTCCAGATGGGAAAAAATTACTAACATCGGTCAAATTATAAAAATCCTATATCAAAATCAGCATTGACAGAGCCGTTATTACCATTAGCATTAACTATATTAAACAATATGTCAGTTTTTGGTTCTAACCTTAACGGAAACGGCATATCTTGCTCTACGGGTGTAGTGGTGTTTACCGAAGTTATTTCTTTAACTCTAAAAACTTTTCCATATTCTCTGGTACGCAATTGAGCAGTAAATCCTATCTCACTAGAGCTACTTGTATTTTGTGCGGATAAATTATACTTTACTACATACCCCGTGCAATTAGCAGGTACAGTATAGACTGACATTAGTGTTTGATTATTTGCGCCTAAAACTTGAGCATAAGAAGTTGCCCCTCCAGATACGTGAATATCAATATCCCCTGCGAAGTCTGTTGATCCATTATTATATGCCCTGTACACCCTCGTCCAAGTTCCATCAATATCTACATTTGTTAAGCCATTGAGGTTTCCCGTCCATGTTTTCTTATAAAAGTTTTCATCCAATCCTTCAATAATAATTTCTTGATTGTCTCCTGCATCATCTGATTGCACTTGTATTCCTGTCCCACTATCAGGAGGGAATATATACTCTGTTGAACCATCCCAAATTGTTTCTGGATTGCTAACGCTTACAGTATTGGCCACATCTGGATTACTTCCGAATTTATGTACATAATTTTTTGCGTTTTGAAGTATATAATCTTGTGATAAATTTGATGAGCTATCTTGAGGAACCCAATTACTCCCATCCCAAACATAATTAAAATTTACATTTGTATTTCTTTCGTGAGCAAAAGGTTGCGTGTCGGGATAGATATTATTGGACATAAAATATATTACACTTTTTATAAAAAAATGCGTCCAAAGATTATTAAAATCCAATATTAGTGTAACATATTATGTGTTAAGATTATTTTTGATATTTTTATTTAGCTCAATTAATTTATTTGGCTATCAAATTACATCCAAAGTCGGACACGTTGAAGAGGTTGTAAAAATAAAAAAAGTAATTAAATTTCAAGACAAAAACCAAAAAGAAAATTATATTCTATTTGCCGAAAATAGAGCATACAAAATTCAAGCTTCTAATGATTTCTTGACAACTAAAGTCGCCGCATATTTAAAAACTCAAGAAGGCAAAAGCACAAAAATTATTTTACATTTTAATTATTATAGATTAGCAACTGGCCAAATATATCAATATTCAAGAGTCGTTTGCAATGCGTTTTCCGAATGAACACTAATACATATAATATAATAAAGCTTATCGAAGCATGGGATAATGGTCGCTACATTGATGTAGGGGTAGAAGTATCCAAAATGTCGAAGTTTGATTTTATTGATTTTTTAATTAGATTCATGGAAAATAATGGACAGAAAGAAATTGAAATTTTAAAAAAATTTATTGATTAATTGTGTGAAATCCTGCATGGAAGAAATTCATCGATATAATCATTCAAAATTTGGACACTCGTATGTTCAGCTAACCAATAACGGGCAAGAGACAATGTATCTAAAATTAATGTCTGACAATAAATTGGGTTACAGGATTCAAAATTTATTTCTCACAGAAGAAGATTTACATCAAGTCAAGTTTTGCATAGAAAAATATTTTGACAAAAAACATTAAAATTCCTTGACGAGAGGGATTAAATGTATTTAATGCGCCGCAAACACTCTCATCATGTTGCAGATTAATAAAATTGTTTCAATCTGGCAAGACTGCCAAAAAAAATCAACATACAATAAACAATTAGATAAAGCTTACGCAAAAAAAAGATTTATACAAAAACTTAAAAAGTTAAATTACAAAATTATTGGAGACGGAACATTCAAACTTGTTCTCAGTAAAAAAAGCGTTGATTTTGTTATTAAGATATATCACACAGGTTCAGTCGATGACCAAATAGTAAATGAACATAACTTTAAAAAACATTTAGTTAAATCAATTTACAACGATGGAATGATCCACATCCAGCCCAAAGCAAAAAGAAATTCCAAAAGAAAAGCGTATAAATTTTTTGAGGATAAATTCGGGAAAGTCTATTGCGAGATCAACGACATACATTCAGAAAACGTAGGTTGGATTGATGACCAGCCAGTAATTTTTGATTATGTAGCTTGTGAGTTGTGATTTTTCTTGACTTAATTAGGTTTTTCCAGTATAGTTTATTTTTTAAATCAAATTAACATCTGTTTCTAGTAGTTCTATTTTATCTTCCATACCTCATGAGTGATTCAAAAATTCCAAATTATAACGTCAAAGATGAGGAACCAGCTCAAGCTGGTTTCTCTCCATCGCCTTGTTGTGCGTTCCGAAAGCCTGATTTCGTGGATAATCAAGGGAATGCCTACTACGACAAACTAAAGGGCTTTAATCCTCTTTTAGCTCTTCAAATGTTATTTCATAAAGGTAGGGTGATAAGCTCGCCACCGCCGACCCCCCAGCAGGAACAATGCATTCTCTCCCAACGGAAAGTTTATAATAAGTGTCGTTGAGTAGCATAATATATTCCACACCCATACCGTCATCCAATGGGTGTGATGTAACACAAACACCCTCTTTTTGTAACATTACTAAAGTTCCGTGAGAAACTTTTTCGACGTTACTATCAAGATTTGCAGAATATAAAGCATGATGAATACTGCCATTATTGTACCCGCAAGGTTAGACTCCAAAAGATTCCCAAATAAACTGTTACATATTATCAATGGTAAACCATTAATAATATGGACTGCTGAAAGAATTTCATCGGAAGCTGGAGATATACCACTTTATTTTGCAGTTGAAGATAGAGAGTTGCAGGAGGTTTTGGCAGGTAGCGGTTACAATGCTATTATGGCTTGCGGTAAGTTCAAAAATGGAACTGACCGCATAGCAAAAGCCAACAAACAAATTCTTGCGGATTATATTATTAATGTTCAAGCTGATGAACCATTGGTTTGCGGAGAGCATATAGATCAATTACTTTATTTAATTAAATCTAGCGATACTGATGTCGCTACTCTCGCCTACCCCTCTGATGATTGCCAAGATTTTTTAGACCCAAATTGTGTCAAAGTTGTTCTTGACAATCTTTCAAATGCGATATATTTTTCAAGATCACCTATACCTTATGACCGTAACAAAAGCGATGGATCTTTTTTGCACCACATAGGGATTTATGGCTATACATCTGATTATTTAAATAAAATCACTTCTATTCCAGAAAGCAATTTAGAAAAAATAGAAAAACTTGAACAACTCAGAGCTTTAGAATTTAATTTTAAAATAAAAGTAGCAATAACAAAAAATAAAACTTTTGGTGTTGACAAATTATCTGACATAGACAAAATAAAAGGATATTTAAAATAATATAGTATATAGAATTATTAAAAATAAATGGGGGCGTAGCTCAGGGCATAGAGCAAGCCGCTTCTAACGGCTAGGTCGCAGGTTGGAATCCTGCCGCCCCTACCATTTTAAACCTTTTTTCAACCAATTTTCTTATAAGCATTAAAATTATGAAAGAACTAATACTAAATATCCTATCTAAATATCAAGATGCAAATCTATCCAGTTCACAAGCTAGAGATAATATAGCACAAGAACTATGCGAAGAAACTAAAATTTATATTGAAAAAATCTTTATGGGAGAATATTTTGAAGATGTTTGAGGATGATATAGACAAAACAGAGTGGATTAATGCAATAGCTGATTATTTCAGCGATCAAGAAATCCTTAGAATTGACGGATTTGATAATGCCGTTATAGGATGGACAGATAGTTGGGTTAATGGCAATCGTCCTGTCAGGTTAATTTATGATGCAGAAGATATTATTCAAATAATTGTTAATCAGCATGGAATGACCGAAGAGGAGGCTTGGGAATATTATTCATTCAATATTATTGGTAGTTATATGGGCGAGGGTACTCCAATTTTTATGAATCGCGAAATATAATACATAAAAAATTAATTATAATTATTTTATGCTGAATTTTTTGCTTGACTTTCCAAGAATAACCTTCATTATGGAGTCTACAAATTAAATTAAACAACCAAACAAAGGATAAAAAATGGGACTAGATATGTATGCTTATGCCGTTGATTCGGGCGGCGAAGAGATTGAAATTGCGTCATGGAGAAAGCACAATCGTCTTCATGGCTGGATGGAAGAGTTATGGATGTCCAAAACTGATGACATTTCCGAAGATTTTAATTGCAAAAAATTAGAAATTACATTGGAGGACTTAGACGAACTTGGGTTTGATGTTGAGGATAAAGTCATGCCAGAAACTTGTGGTTTCTTTTTCGGGGAAGATTCTTTTGGATGGCCTGATGATGCAGGTAATGAATTTGAAGGCACTAACTACTATTACAAAGAGAAAGATTTGGAGTTTATCGAAAACGCTCGCAAAGCAATAAACGAAGGAAAAAAAGTTTATTACGATTCTTGGTGGTAAAAATTATGAAAATAACAGAAAAACAATATACTGATTTATTACAACAACATCAAGGTTACTTATTTACAATAATAAATAAAAGACTGTTTAATAAAGACAAAGATGATGTGCTGGATGTTTTGCAAAATTGCAATTTGAGTCTTTTATCTAAATGTCATCTTTTTTGTATGGATGGGTTCACTGAAGCAGATTTAATTCCTAGATTTAAGGGTTGGATTGCTGCTTTTGCCCAAAATGCCGTAAGGGACAATTACAACAAAAAGCAAAGGAGGTCAAGAGAGATTTGCAATGAAGAAGTTTATCATGTAGCTTGTGAAACGCATGGCAAAATTGATCACAACTTTATTGAATATGAAAGAGCGGATGATGTTTCTGAAGCTAAAAATAAAATAAATATAATTACCAAAAACTTAAAAGGTCTTGAATTAGAAATTTTTCAAGAAATGGCCAAAGGTAAAAGCATCAAAAAAATCGCAAAAGAAAGAGGCGTAAGCCATCAAAATATTTCTCAAATTAGAATACGAGCTTTCGCAAAGGCAAGAAAATCAATACTTAAAAGTAAAAAACTGCACGAAATAAAACATTCAACTTTAAGAAAAACTCTTAAAAATCTCAGGCGCAAATCAAAAAGAACAAAAACAAAGCAAAAATGAAAAAAGAACAATTCAACAATATAATTAAAGAATTAAAAGATGCGGATCAAAAATGCTACGAGGCGTTTAATATTGGCATAGACACAATCAACTTTACAAATAATTATCATTCAGTAATTGAAGAATTGCTTCATAGTATATTTGGATCAGAAAAAACAGAAATCTTATACTGGTATCTTTGTGAGTACAGCGAAGGAGATATGAAAATTTACGATCATAAAACTTCTGAAGTTCTATACGACTTTGACAAAGAAGGCGATTTGTGGAAATATATGAATAACAAAGGCGAGCCGCCATTTTAATTAATCTCTTCTAACAGTTTTTGCTCCCAAAACATATAAGTCTTCCTTGCTGGAAGATGATGATCTAGCCCATCATGCCGCAAAAATTCATCATTTAATAAACCTGTATTGCTATCAATTATATTATCTGTGATGTCAATATACTTGCATCCTTTAAGTGTGGCCAACTCCCTCAAACTATTATTTAATCGAAGAGTTAATTCTGTGCGCTCTTTTTGTGTAGCCTTTATTGACCTCCTTGGGACTGAGTTCTGGATCAAAGCAAGATCATCCGAAACAGATGGAAGATTTGCTCCTGCGATAATTACCTGAGATGGTTTATAATAGTTAAAAACTTCTTGTTCAATAAAGTTCGAGTAAATGTTTATTGTATTTAATAATACTTCGCTTACTGGCACACGATTTCGCTTAGATTTATTCCAGATAACAACATTTGCGTCAACCTCACCAAGCATAACGAGACAATAATCAAAACCATTCCATTTTTCTAAAAATGACCTAAAGTTAATTAATGCTTTTGTTTTGGAATTTTGATTCTTTAGCCCATTTATAGACGAACCAGCGACTTCTTTTTGCTTTATAAAAAAACTTTTAATCATCTTTAAAGTTCGACCATGAGAGTCGCTCAAAACTAAAATTTTCTTTTTCATAAAAAAAAATACACAAGAAACCGCATTCAATAAAACATATTAAACATGGAAGAACTAGATCAATACATTGTTGAAGATGTCGGCGTAGGGATTATGCTGCTAAAATCCTTACAAATAGATCACGACCTATATAAAACCTTATATATTAAACAAATAAGATATTTTGAAGAATACGAAGGAGGCACAGTTGTCAATCTCAGAAGAAGAGATGCAGAAAAAGAAAGTTATTATATTTACATTGATTTGTCAGTAGATAAATTCTTGGTTAGATTTAAACAGTCTCTTAAAAAATGTAAATAATGAAACAAAGATTTAGCCAAATATATATTGTCAAAAACGAAGCGTACAGATTTGATGCCCCAGATGACTTGATCGAATGGTTTAAAGCAAAAACAATAGAAAAAGCATCAAAACAAATAAAAGGTCATTGGACGTTCTTAAAAGAAGAATGGATCAAAGATAAAGTCATAATTACAGTAGAAAAAGATTGCGGTAAAAATCATTTCAATTTCTCGAAAAAAAAGGTTGACCATTTGACATTAGTTTGATATAGTATATCAGTATCATTAAAACAAACTGTTTTAAAAATACAAAATTAAATATTATACAAAATACTATGTCAGAAAATAATAAAACAATAAAATATTATCAAGAAAACAAGAAAAAAATCGCCGAGTACCAAAAAACTTACCGCCAAGAAAACAAAGAAAAAATCGCCGAGCTGCAAAAAGCTTACTACCAAGAAAACAAAGAAGAAATCGCCGAGCGGATGAAAGCTTACCACCAAGAAAACAAGAAAAAAATCGCCGAGCGGCAAAAAGCTTACTACCAAGAAAACAAAGAAGAAATCGCCGAGCGGATGAAAGCTTACCGCCAAGAAAATAAAGAAAAAATCGCCGAGTACCTTCGAGAGAATAAAGAAAAAATCGCCGAGCGCAAAAAAGCTTGGTATCAAGAGAACAAGGAAAAAATCGTTGAGCGTAAAAAAGCTTACCGCCAAGAAAACAAAGAAAAAATCGCCGAGCTGCAAAAAGCTTACCGCCAAGCAAAAAAAGATAAAAAATAACATTAATTGTAAAGAAATGCGAGCCTCATGGTAGGGAAATTTCCTTGCTATGGGGTTTCGCAATCTTTTTAAAAATGCAAATAATGAAAACAAAAATCTGCTCAAAATGCAAACAAACCAAAGACATTGGTGAGTTTAGTAAGAATAAAGACGGAAAAGATGGTTTGCGTAGTCAATGTAAGAGTTGTATCTCCGAGCTGAATAAAATTTACCGCCAAAAAAACAAAGAAAAGATTAAAGCTCGCTACCAAGAAAACAAAGAAAAAATCGCCGAGAGGGATAAAGCTCGATACCAAGAAAACAAAGAAAAAATCCTCGAACGCAAAAAAGCTTGGTATCAAGAAAACAAAGAAGAAATCGCCGAGCAGATGAAAGCTTACCGCCAAAAAAACAAAGAAGAAATCGCCGAGCGTAAAAAAAAGTACTACCAAGAAAATAAGAAAGAAATAGCTAAACGCAAAAAAGCTTACCGCCAAGAAAATAAAGAAAAAATCGCCGAGCGGCAAAAAGCTTGGTATCAAGAGAACAAGGAAAAAATCGCCGAGCGGCAAAAAGCTTACCAACAAAAAAACAAAGAAAAAATCGCCGAGAGGAATAAAGCTTACTACCAAGAAAACAAAGAAACAATCGCCGAGCGTGGAAAAGCTTACCGCCAAGAAAACAAAGAAAAAATCGCCGAGGGGGATAAAGCTTACTACCAAGAAAACAAAGAAAAAATCGCCGAGAGGAATAAAGCTTACTACCAAGAAAACAAAGAAGAAATCGCCGAGAGGAATAAAGCTTACTACCAAGAAAACAAAGAAGAAATCGCCGAGAGGAATAAAGCTTACTACCAAGAAAACAAAGAAGAAATCGCCGAGCAGATGAAAGCTTACCGCCAAAAAAACAAAGAAACAATCGCCGAGCGTGGAAAAGCTTACCGCCAAGAAAACAAAGAAAAAATAAATAAGCGGAGTAATAAAAGGTACAAAAACGACCCTGTTTTTAAATTAAACATACTTTATAGAAGGTCGCTTAAAAGAGCTTTCGACTCAATCATCAAGAAAAAAAAATGCGATTCTTTAAAAACTTTGGACTTAGAAACATACGAAGAATTTGCCGACCACTTATCTAAACAATTCTACGATCATCCTATTACTGGCGAAAAAATGACTTTTGAGAATCATGGAGCAGGGGACGATTGCTGGCAAATCGACCACAAAATACCTTTGCTAACAGCAAAAACCAAAGAAGATGTTATCCGACTTTCGCGCTATACCAACCTTCAGCCCTTGTGGACAATCGATCATCTCAAAAAAACTGCTTCTGACATAAATTCTCATTGACATAATTAAAAAAATCCTCATACTGGAGCGCATGATTAAATTAGGACTTACCTGCATCAGCGAACTTCTCAAAGAAGTCGATAAAAAAAACAATTCTTTTCGAGTTATGACCCGCAAGCGTTTTAATGATTTGACGCAATCTAATAATAAAGAATTTGCTATACAACAATTATCAGAGAGAATCATACACAATGTTAAACTAACAAAAAAAATTATTAATCATTGTATTGATAATAATATTGCTCATTATCGTTTGAGTAGTAATTTGTTTCCATTGCTTACTGATCCGACCCTTGAATTGTCTTATGACGTATTACCAAATAAAGATGAAATTACTGAAGAACTAAAATCTATTGGTGAAATAATCAAGTCAGGTAAAATATCAGTTGGTTCACATCCAGATCAGTTTAACGTATTAGCATCAGAAAATCCTAAGTCAGTCAATCAAACAATAACTGAACTAAATTTTCAATCAAGTATATTCGATAGGATGGGTTTGCCCCAAGATCATTCTGTCCCAATGAATCTTCACATTAATTGCAGCCCAAAAAACATTCACGACAAAGTAGATCAAAATTATTTTACAAAATTAGTTGCAGAAGTAGCAGATAAATTCTACAAAAATCTTATGCGTTGTGATAAAGGAGTAATTAATCGACTTACCTTGGAAAATGAGCATCATGGTTTTCAAACTGTCAAAAACATTTTACGCTTCAACAAATATATTAAAGAAAAATACAATTTAAATATTCCTATTTGCTACGATCAATTGCATGACCTATGCAATCCAAGTGGAGCGCAAATGTATGCCGATAAATATACCACAGTACAAGACCATGCAAGATTATGTAAAGCTACGTGGCCTGAAGGCATTACCCCTGTCTTCCATTGGAGCGAAGGCAAGCCAGATAAGCCTCGTTCTCATGCTGATTATGTTGCAGATGGAAATTATCCAGTTGATGTAGGCGTAATCTGGGAACTAGAGGTAAAATCGAAGGATTTGGCTATTGCTAGGCTCAAAGAGCAAATGGCTATGGCAGGAGTTAGTTAATTTTATTCTTTTTTGAGTGATTTTCTTCAGCCCACAATGGTTGCAGATTAGTATAATGATTAGCTTGCCAAGGGTCATCAGAGTTTTTAATGTACCAATCTAAAGGTTTTATATGGTCAATATGCCATCCATGTAACCCATGATTATCCCAAGACATCCCTTCTTGCCATTGAGACTCTAAATGAGCTTTAAGTTCCTCAATAGTACAACCAAGATATTCAATAGAACGTAATTCTTTTTTTTGTTTCATTAATTTTGTTATATGCGAACAATACCTTCTAATTGTACAAGTTAGCCTATAATCAATGCTTTCAGCATACTTTCTCCTTCTCCATTTATTAACTGCTTCTTGGCATTTTTTTCTATTGTTTTTTCGATACTTAGCTTTTGACTCTTTAACTTTTTCTGGGTTATTTTCTTCCCATTTTCTTTTATTTTGCCTAACCCTTTCTCTATTTTTTTTAACCCATTCTTTATTTTTTTGGTCTATTTTTTCTTTATTATTCTCTCGATATTTTCTTTTTCTTTGCTTTATCTTGTCGGAATTTTCTTCTCTGTATTTTTTTCCTCGTTCACGCACTCTTTCTTTATTTTCTAAATAATATGAACGCACACAACTCTTGCACGAAGGATACAAGCCATCTTTAGCTCTTTTCTTTTTGCCGAATTCACTAAGAGGTTTACTCTCGCCACACTTTGAACATTTTTTACAATCACTCATATTTTATATTACACTTAAACGATGATAAGGGATTCTTTACTTTTTTTAAAAAAAGATTTGACAGTTTGAAAAATTTCCTCATACTGGAGGACATGATTAAAACTATAAATGCTTATGACTGGATTGCTGATGTTGACTTGGCAATCGAACGGCACAAACAAGGCTTGACTTCTAAAAAAAAGAAAGGCATGATGGTTTATCTTGACAAGAGCACTCCAGTTCTTGTACAATATGCGGATAAAAAATCATTCAACAAAGCAAAATCAGTATCCAAACGAGCAGGTCAATCTTCCTGTCTTAGAAACGTGCTGGATGCTGGCGGAAGTTTACAATAAAAAACATTTAATAAAAACTACTATGACACAATACGAACAAGACTTAGAAGCTGTAAAGCAAAATGGCAATGCACTAGAGTTTGTAAAGAAACAAACACCAGAACTTTATTTAGAAGCAGTAAAACAAGATGGCTGGGCACTAGAGTTTGTAAAGAAACAAACACCAGAGCTTTGCCTAGAAGCAGTAAAGCAAGCTGGTCATGCACTAATGTTTGTTGAGGAGCAAACACCTGAAATTTGCCTAGAAGCAGTAAAACAAGATGGCTGGGCACTAGAGTATGTAAAGAAACAAACACCAGAACTTTGCCTAGAAGCAGTAAAGCAAAATGGTTATGCACTATATTATGTTAAGAAACAAGCACCAGAACTTTGCCTAGAAGCAGTAAAGCAAAATGGTTATGCACTAAAGCATGTAAAGAAACAAACACCTGAGATCTGTTTAGAAGCAGTAAAGCGAAATGTTGATGCACTAAAGTTTGTCGAGGAGCAAACACCTGAACTTTGCCTAGAAGCAGTAAAGCGAAATGTTTATGCACTAAAGTTTGTTGAGAAACAAACGCCTGAAATTTGCTTAGAAGCAGTAAAGCGAAATGTTTATGCAATACATTATGTTAAGAAAAAAACACCTGAAATTTGTTCAGAAGCAGTAAAGCAAAATGGTCATGCACTAAAGTTTGTCAAGAAACAAACACCTGAAATTTGCTTAGAAGCAGTAAAGCAAGCTGGTTATGCACTAAGGTATGTAAAGGAACAAACACCTGAAATTTGCTTAGAAGCAGTAAAGCAAAATGGTCATGCACTAAAGTTTGTCAAGAAACAAACACCTGAAATTTGCTTAGAAGCAGTAAAGCAAGCTGGTTATGCACTAAGGTATGTAAAGGAACAAACACCTGAAATT
>Ga0222718_10002479_pt1 | contig 16553 bp, 24 predicted proteins | sample C33_27DmetaG_FD_165045 | JGI IMG/M metagenome (GOLD analysis project Ga0222718, IMG submission 165045) | Estuarine water microbial communities from San Francisco Bay, California, United States - C33_27D | ecosystem: Environmental > Aquatic > Marine > Unclassified | place: USA: California... | reverse complement strand
GAATGTAGCAAAGTACACCGATTTCACGGACGATTTGCCTACGGAAGATTACTTGGAGTTCCACTCTAAGGTCCTCTCAGAGTGCCTACGGGTCTCTAACAGGGTGTTTTACAACATCGCAGTAGTTGCGGGTAGTAAACAAGCCCTCTTTCAAATGATCGGTAACTTTGCGGAATCTCTCAAGGATGTAATCATTTGGGACAAAGGTCACGGAGAACCAGCAGTTCAGGAAGGTGTTCTCAATCGTCAGTTCGAGTTTATTTTGGTCTTTGAAAAGGACTATCCTATATCCAGAATGTTCCGAAAAGACGTTTATTTTAAACGAGGTACGCTCTCAGATGTATGGAAAATACCTCGTGAGAGACACCAGAAAGGTCACCAAGCAGTGATGCCTACTAAGTTGGTACGTACTATCCTCGAAAATTTCAGTGCCAAGGGCGACACTGTATACGACCCGTTCATGGGAGCAGGGACTACGGCTGTTATTGCCGAAGAAATGGGACGTAAATGGATAGGATCAGAGATCAATCCGGAGTACATTGAGATTGCCCACGAAAGAATTAAGAGTGTTCCAAAAACTCTTGATAACTTTTTCGAATAAACATATTCCAAATCGGTATAAGAAATATGTTGACAGAACATCATTTATCGTTTAAACTAGCATAGTAAAATAAAAAAAATGTGGTTCACTAAGTTTTATGGTCTCGACATTTCAAGCGAAAATTCCTAAAATTGGTATGAATGAAATGTCGAGATCGTATTTTTTTAATAAGGAGTAAATATGATGGAAAAGCTTGAATTAACTTTGGTTGAAATGGAATCTTGCCCAAATGACGTTGTGATTAACGTTCTGGGACCTTATGAAGGTTCTCTTTTAGAAATCTATCAAAACGTTCGTGACCAAGCTTGTACGCTTGCACGTAACAGTTCTGAACGTCAGCTCGTCGAGATGGAACGCAATCTTGAAGGATTTCCCATTGCGAATATATATAATGACAAGGGGGTTATTTACCGTCAAATCTTTGCGACAGCAAAGACGGTAAACGAAGCAATAGAAACTGAGTCGTATAAATCAGCTGTTGGAGAGTTTTAATGATGACAAAAAATAATGTGTTCGATACGGGTTTTCGATTTGAAATGGATAACACTTGGAAACAATATAGAGAATTGGCTATCTTACCTTCTATTTTTATATATCTGGAAACTCATCCGCCTGGGTTTTATTGTATAAAAGTGAATTTTTTGGCATGGGAAATGGCGATAAGTTGGAAGTAAAACTTCCATTTTATCTCCACTTTTCGCTGTTGACATCACACCGTTATTATGAAATAATATGTACATCAAATAAGGAAATGTTATGAAAAAATTATTCACTTTGGTTGTCGTAGTTGTGTCTGTGTTGTGGGCCTCTTCAGCTTCCGCCATTGGAGACAATGAGAAAAACGTTCTTGCTGTTCTTGGTGGTGTGTTTTTGGTTGATAAAATAGCAGACCACTACACAAAAAAATCAAAAGAGAAATGTAATCACAGCGTTCATAACGAACATATCGATAAACATATTCGTGAACAAAAAATTAGAGCTGAAATGGAAATCGCTATCAAGAAACGAAAGGCACGTAACTGTCTTGAGTTGGGTGAGTGCGATAGTATATATTTCAAGTGAGTAAGAAAGAAGAAGATGTACCTTCGCCTTGTTTAGGGGTTTGCGTTGTCGATGAGGACGAAATGTGTATCGGTTGTTTCCGGTTGTTAACCGAAATTCAGTGGTGGTCTACTTTCGACCAAAAAGAAAGAAAACACATTGTTGATGCTTGTTCTGAGAGAAAGAAAGAATACTGGAACAATATTTATAAATAAGGGTATGGCTGCCCTACAATCAAAAGATTTTTCGAAAACCGCGAGTTCCGGTGATTACGCCGGAGAAACTCGTGATAAAATTTTTTCTTTAAAAATTAAAGATAAAAAACCTTTTATCATCGGGACAACCAAAGCGGGTAAAACCGTTATTGGAATTGAGTACGACACTAAAAAGAGAATTCTTCGATATAAAGAATCTTCTTCCTCTAAAGTTATCAAAGAAACATCATTCACTAAAGTCTTCAAAGATAAAGATTTTGGGGGTGGTTCTGGTTCTGGTGGTGGTGCTGAAGATACCAAGTATACGGAATCTTTACAATGTTACTATTGTTCTTATGTTTTCAATGTTAAGAAGGGTAAATGCACTTCCGTATCACCCAAAGACCTTAAATCAGCCGAGAAATATGTAAACGCCGATGTTTCATTAAACGATTGTTTGAAGAATGGTCCAGCGAACTGGATTGAAACAGACGTTTACATAAAGACCGCTAATACACTATTTGATAAACACGGAAGTAAGATGAGAGGTGCGGTATACTTTCATCGTGGTTCTAAGTTTATGAATGAAGTGTATAAAGCAAAGGCAGACTGTCACAAGATTGACAAACAAAACGGAATGCCTCAAGCGCCAGGCAGTTTCTCTAATGACAAATGGAACCCTGGCGATATTTGGGCGTCTACCTACAGACCTACTGAGTCTCCATTAAAAGAACATACCAGTAGTTGGGGAGAACTAAATTCTGCGGTATATGACCTAGCGAAAGAAGGTAAGTTGTTGGGGATATCACTAAAGAAAGTATCCGCAAACCAAGCAAAGGCAAATTGGACAGAATTTAATACTCCAAGTCAATTGGCCAGTAGGCCTGCATACAAATTTATAAGTTTTACTTACGGTAAGACAGGTGACTTTTTTAATTCACAAGACATCTATGTGAAGACCAGTGAAGGTGATGTTCAATTTAGAACGTTTGGTGGTAATGCTTCTTGGCAAGGTGAGATTAAAGGTGGCGCTGCGGCCGGTGGTAAGATTGGTGGTGGTAATGTAAATTTTTATTGTCAGCAAGTGTTCGGAAAAACAATATACGGTGGGTTTGGTTCTGAAAGAGAGTACCTCAACTGGATTAAACAAAACGAAACTAACGGAAAATTTCAAGAACAACTTTACGAGTTATATAAAAAATATAATAGTAAGTCTCAACCTAGTAAACCGTTGATGGACAAGCCAGAGTTTATGAATTTTGTTGAAGAGTCTGATTATAACTTTAAAAATAGTAAAGCGATATGTATGCAGTTTGTTGATATTCTTATGAGTAGTACACTTGCAAAGAGAAACGAATTCACAACTAAGATGTTTCGTTACGCACAATCAGATACGGATCAATCAAGTTACTTTGTCAAACTATATTAAATGTATAAATAGTATGAAACCTTTGCGAGATATTTTCAATGGCGTGGCAAAACATTCCAGGCAATCCAAATTGGCAGTATGATGACAATCCACCAGACCCAGGCGGAAAACAGACTGCACTCTGGCAGAAACAAACCGCTGGTGTTCGCACCGATGGTTCTCATCAAGTCTATACTCGTGTTCGTAAAGTAACTGACACCGCTGATGCAACTCTTGGTGAGCTGAGTAAGACCTTTTGGGATCAGCGGATTTAATATATTATGAAAACCCTCTCAGATTTTTTAACGGAACAAAAGAACACTCATATGACCCACATTGAGGACAAGGTTCTCTATGGTGGTGTCAATGGTACACGTCAAGCAATATTCGCTCTGAGAGACCTCAGAGACCTTCTAGGCGGTTCTGGAGGGTCAGTTTCAGTCAAGTGGGACGGTGCACCCGCAGTGTTCGCTGGGACAGACCCTCGTGACGGTAAATTCTTTGTTGCAAAGAAAGGGATTTTCAATAAAAACCCCAAAGTCTACAAGACTGATGCAGAAGTCGATGATGATACTTCTGGCGATCTGAATAAGAAACTGAAACTTGCATTAAAATATTTGCCAGCCCTCGGCATTAAGGGAGTAATACAAGGAGATTTTCTCTTTGACTCTTCTGAATTAAAAACTAAGACAATCGACGGTAAAAAATACGTAACATTCCATCCCAACACAATAGTTTATGCTGTACCTGTTGAACAAGCCTCTGCCCTGAAAGCAGCTAAAATGGGGATCGTTTGGCACACCACATACACAGGCAAAACTTTTGAGACCATGAATGCTTCGTTTGGTGTAAAAGTTTCGGCCTTAAACAAAACCAGTGCAGTGTGGTCTCAGGACGCATTTCTCCGAGACGTGTCTTCTGCCACAATGAGTAAACGAGAAACAGAAGATGTTAACAAAACTCTATCACAAATTGGTGTTCTTTTCAATTCTATTAGCGGGACGACATTACGTGCATTGGAAGGAAACCAACAACTCGCCCAACACATCGAAACCTTCAACAACACCTTTGTCCGAAGCGGAACAGTTATCGGAAACTCAAAATCACACACCACAAAACTGATTAATTGGATAACTAAAAAATATCAGAAAGAAATAGATACACGAAAAACAGAAAAAGGTAAAAGCGCACAACAAGCCAAACTTGATGATCTCCTTGCATTTTTTTCCTCTTCAAACAAAGAAAATCTAATTAAAATGTTCGAACTACAGAAGTTAATAGTAGTTGCGAAAATGAAACTTATAAATAAACTTAATCAATTGCAAAGCATCGACACTTTTGTCAAAACCAAAAAAGGTTATAAAGTGACTGGCGCCGAAGGTTATGTTGCAATCGATAAGTTAGGTGGTGATGCGGTAAAGATTGTTGATAGAATGGAATTCTCATACAACAACTTTTCGCCCGATATATTAAAAGGCTGGGATAAACCTAGTAGAAATTAGAGTCGGTCGCGAGATAGGGGTCTCCACCGACAGTAAGAACGGGGAGGTTCTCACGTATGTATGTATATTGGATAAAACGGTCGGTTATGACCGATGTGTATAAAGAGGGATATGTCGGGGTAACGACGAAACCTCTAAAACAACGATTGAATGAACATGCTAAATATGCTAAGAGAAGTTCAGTAGTTGCTAAGGCGATTGTTAAATATGACGATATAGAAATCGTCGAATTATTTCGGGGAAGTAAAGAAGAGTGTTTAACCCTCGAAAATAATTATAGACCAGAACCCAAGATAGGTTGGAATCTGGTTGAGGGGGGTGGAATACCTCCAAAGAATGTTAAGGGTGGCGAGTCTTCAAAGAAGATTTCTTTGACGTTAAAGAATAAGGGGATATCCCCATATTCCGAAAAGACTCATTCCCCTGAAGCAATAGAGAAAAGGAAGGCGTCTATGAAAGGACGCAAATGGTTTTATGACCCAATCACATTCGAGAGCAAGTTGACTCGACTTGCCCCGAACGGTTGGATGCAGGGGAGACCCTCTAGATAATATATTAAATGGGATAAACCTAGTAGGAGTTAGAAAGTGGCCAAACCACTTAGTTTCAGGGACTTTCAGACCGTGGACTATACGCCCGGAATGGATGACCAAATCAGTAAAAATGCGAAAGACCGCAAACAGGACGAGGCTCTGGATTTCTCTCAGAGACGTGCTCGTTCTCGTTTAATGAAAAGAATCAAAGCGAAGTTAAAACTTGGTCGCGCCAAAGCAGCACGTAAGACTGCTTCAATCGATGTTCTTAAACGAAGAAGTATGAAACAGGTAAGGAACATTTTGTTTCTTAAATTTTCAAAGGGTAAATCTCGTAACGAAGTTCCCGCTGCACGTAGAAAAGAAATAGAAGCTCGCATCGACAAAGTACCTCAGACACGTATTCAGAATTTAGTTCGTAAGACATTACCTCTCGCGAGAAAACAGGAAATGGAAAGAAAACGTGGTGCGAAATAATGATACCTTCATTTAAACAATTTTTAGTAGAAGAAAACAAAGAGGCATTCTTTACGTTTGGAAGAATGAATCCTCCCACTATTGGACACGGAAAGTTAATGTCAGTTCTTGGCACTAAGGCTGGACGTAATCCCTATTATGTGTATCTTTCCCAATCTTCAGACCCCAAAAAGAATCCGTTATCTTACGAACAGAAAATAAAACATGTTCGTAAAATGTTCCCAAAACATGCTCGCAATGTTATTCTTAACAAGAAAGTTAGGACGGTTATGGACATTGCTAGTGCGCTTCATGACCAAGGGTTTAACAAAATCACGATGGTTGTGGGTCAAGACCGTATCACAGAATTCGAAACGTTACTAAAAAAATACAACGGAGTGAAGGGCCGTCATGGATTTTATAACTTCGAAAAAATTAGTATAGTTTCTGCGGGTGACCGTGACCCTGATGCTGAAGGTGTTGAGGGTATGTCCGCCTCTAAACAACGTGCGAATGTTGCGAATAATGATTTCACTACATTCTCTCAAGGCGTTCCTTCATCAATGTCTGATAGAGACACCAAACGACTGTTTAATGATTTACGTGCTGGTATGGGTCTCAAAGAAACCAAAGAGTTTAAGAATCATTTAGACCTTGGTATCGTTTCTGAAACCAGAGAAAAGTATATTGCTGGAGAGTTGTTTCAGCCTGGTGACAAGGTTCTTGTAAAGGACACAATGAAAGAAGGCGAAATATATCGTCTGGGTACAAACTATGTTATCGTAGCATTAGATGAAGGTAGAGTCACTCGTCAATGGTTAGACGGCATTCAGTTGATTGAGTCAAACCAACCTGAATGGGGTACGGACGCTTCGACTCGTAAAGCGAAGAAGATGACACCCAACGAAGCTTCGGTACAAGATCCGGATATCAAAGATCGTAAAGGTACCCAACCTAAACGATATCATTCCGGATTGAAGAAAGCAACTAAGATCGCTAGGGATCGTCACTTCAAGAAACATGGAGAGAAAGACGATGATGATGCGTCTGCATACAAACCAGCGCCTGGTGATAAGACTGCGAAGACAAAACCATCAAAGTATACTAAAGCTTATAAGAGTATGTTTGGTGAAAAATTTAAAAAAGGCGATGAAGTCTCTTCTGTTAGGAAAACTATCAATCGTGAAATAGAAGCTGATAAAATTCGTCACGATAGAATGATTGATAAGGCTAGGATTACTAAAGCGAGAAGACAGGCCCGAGAAACCAACCCCAGAAAAGAGAGCACTAAAAACCCTGTTGCTAAGTTTGCACACAAGTTTAATAAGTCTACCATACAGACCGATAAGAAAAAGGAAATCAAGAAAGGGTATGTCAAACATAAGGGTAAAAAAGATGAAATTTAAGGATTACATCATAACCGAAGATGCTCTCGCAGATAAGTCTAAAAAATCAGGTATCTCACGTGCAACCTTGAAGAAGGTTTATGACCGTGGTGTTGCTGCATGGAAGACGGGTCATCGACCTGGCACTACTCCTCAACAGTGGGGATATGCTAGAGTCAATGCATTTATCGTTAAGAAAAAGAAAGGTGGTCTTAACCACGATAAAGATTTGGCGTAATATAAATAGAAGTTATGAACGTTAAAGAATCAAAATTAGTAATAAGACCCGCACAACTTCGTTCTATGGCGAAACAAGTTGTTGACGGGACTATTGATAAAAGCAGTTCATTAAGAATTTTTAAAATTTTACGTGCAGCGGGAAAAAAAGTTAAAATTGAAAAGGGTGGCGAAACATCACGTACTGGAAAAAAAATTGTGATTGAAAAATCAGTATCAAAACAACAACAAAAGTTTATGGGTATGGTACGTGCTGTTCAAAAAGGGGAGATGGATGCGCCGTCTCCCGAAGTTGCGAAGGCCGCCAAGACTATGAAAAAGAAAGATGTTGAAGATTTTGCCAAAACTAAACACAAGGGATTACCAGTGAAAAAAGAAGACGTAGATGAAGCCACCATTTTAAGAACCAAGTATAAAAGAACCGACAAAAGGTCAGCAGAGAAGGATAGGAAAAAAGCAGTGAAGACTTTCCATGACATCAGAAAAGGTAAGTATCCCGGCGTTAAGATTGGTGAAGAAGAAACCTTAGAAGGGTGGCGTTACGATCCACGAAAGACTGCCAAATACAAAGAGTTGTCTCGCGAATATGAAGATGAGAAGAAATTTTCTCACATGAGGCGAATGCAAAAAGCGATCCAACAACAAAAGAAATCCGTCAAAAAAGAAGAATTCTATTTTGAAGAAGCAATGCTCAATGAATTTTCTGATGCACAATTAGCCCAACTTAAAAAGGCATATGCAGACCTTGACCGTATCAACGTCACGTCTCCCACCTACAAGAAATTGAAAACAATGATTGCTAATATGGATGTCAAGGCATTGGAGAAGGTTGCACGTGCAAAGGTTAGGTTTGTGTCTCAGATTGCCGCACGAGAATATGAAAAGAAAAGTGGCAATCGATTAAAGGCAAAGGATTACATGGAGTCAGTTGAAGAAACTGAGATTACTGAAATGAAACTGCCTATTTCTGACGAAATGTTTAAATCTCTGAAGAAGGGTGACAAGATTAAGATTAACTTTGATTCTTCTATCAAGAAAGGTAATGAGAATACATATGTTGTTCAATCCAAGAGCAAATCGGCAAAGTACAATCTCGAAAAGATTAAATTAAAGAATGCATCTAACCCTGTTGCTCAAGCATCATATCTATATAACAGACAAGGTAAAGTTACAATGTCGCAGGGTGATATGGCTGTGACAATGAACTCTGTTGTAAAAGAAGCAATGTCGGTAGAACTTGAGTCACTTGAAGAAGCAAAAGTGCCAGATGGTATGAAGTTTGCGGGTGGTTATAATTACAAGGGAACTAAGCACGTATATTATACGAAAGGCAACAAAGCGACTAGTCCAGTTGTCGTATACATTGATGATAAAATGTGGAAAGAGTTTCCTTCATTGCGTAAAGCACAGGATGCGGCACTTGCTCATATCAAGTCAATGAAAGAACAATCCATTGAAGAAAAGAGAGATGCTGGTAAATCTGCTACAGGTTATGACATTTATCACGATACGTATTCTGCGGCAATGCAACACGCATATGCACATGCTAAGAAGAAGCATGGCGTAACCGTTCGACCCAGTGAGATTGACAATAAGGTGGCATTAGGTCCAAGAAAACCTTCTACTGGTAAGACAGTATCACATATTCTCAAGACAGACAAGAAACAGAATCTTCACGTTCAGGTGTATAACACTGGACGCAAATACGAACTGAATATGTACGTTGAGTCAGTAGAACTTGACGAAGGATCTCGTGAAGCCGATATTAAAAAGACTATTTCGATTATGAAAAAATACCCTGCAAACAAGGGTAAATCGGAAAAAGAATTGAGAAAGGGAGCTATTGCTTATCTTGACCAGAAAAAAGAGTCAGTGGATGAAGCAGCACTGAAAACCAGTGATTATCCCAAGGGCACATCGATGTCTGCTCGGAAGTTTAAAGACTTTCAGAAAAAGATGAGCAAACAACGTGCGTTGACTACCAAAGACTATCCTAAAGGCACCTCGATGTCGGCTACTGCTTGGAAAAACAGACAAGAAGAAGTTGAACTTGATGAACAAGATGTTAAGGTACCTTTAGAACTTTTGAAACTTTATAATAAAGGTATGGCGTTACCTGCTGGGTCAATTGAACATAAAAAAGTTATGAAACAAATTGATGACATGCGAAAGAAACTTGGTATGAAAGAGTCAGTAGAACTTGATGAAGCAATTGACTTCCGTAAAGCATTCATGGATATCCAGTCGTATGCCAAGAAGAATGGCGGTATGGACAAGACTGACTTTGAGAAAGTCGCATACTATGTCAAGGCAATCGGAGACAATCAGAACACACCTAATGTTGCTAACAAAGCATTCATGCTAATGAAAAAGCATATTGCTGGATTAGATACGGATGTGAGAGATGGCATTCATATGTTGTTAAAGAAACACGGCATGATAAAGAATGGTCGTATAGTGCAAGAATCTATTGAACTTGATGAGAAAGGCTAAGTGAAATCATTTAAGTCGTTTATTAACGAAGCGTGTTGCGACGATTGTCGTGAACCCGACTTTGATACCGAACCAGAGTTCGCTTTGTTCGAAGGTAGAGAGGTCCCACTAGAAAGACCGATGTTTGAAGAGCAACAACCGGAACTCAACAAACCAAAGGCAGGTGGACCTAAGAAGTATTATGTTTATGTAAAGGATCCATCAACGGGTAACATTAAGAAAGTTACTTGGGGTGATACAACGGGGTTGAAGGTTAAGATTAGTGACCCCGCTGCAAGAAAATCTTTCGCTGCGAGACATAAGTGTTCGCAACAGAATGATAAAACAACGGCAGCCTACTGGGCATGTCGTTTACCTCGTTATGCAAAACAATTGGGACTGAGTGGCGGTGGAAACTTTTTCTGGTAAACCATACACTGACAACGGAAGTGTAAGGACAATACATCACGAATCCAAAGAGTTTGAATGGCATCGTGATAAACAAGATAGGGTTATTAGGATATTAGAAGGACAGGGGTGGCAATTACAGTACAACGGTGAATTGCCAATAGAATTAATAGAAGGTGAACAATACCATATTCCTGCAATGATGTATCATAGAGTCATTCGGGGAACAAAGAATTTAATAATAGACATTCAGGAATAAGGTAAAATGGCAGAAACACAGGCGAAGCGTCTCGAACGCATCGAAGAAAAAATTGACAAGATTACAGACGCAGTGAGCAATTTAACTACCACTACTGCTGTAATGAGCACCAAGATAGAAGATCTTGAGTTGCGAAGAGAAGAATCACATCAGAGGGCAAATAAGTTTTCTGAAAAAATGGATCACGTACACGAATGTATGCACGATGTCAAGGCAAGAGTAGATATAGTGAGCAGAATTACGTGGGGTGTGGGTGCAGCTATAGGGCTTGCATTAATTAACGAAGTTGTAAAATTAATCTAGGAGTAATGCGACATGGATCGTAAATTAATTGATAGTATCGCAGCAGCTTGGCAGGAAGTTGTTGAGAAAAAACGTAAAGAAGCGCTTGATCCTGTCGATAAAGATGAATTAAAAGGTAAACACACTGACCGTGATGACAAAGACATCGATAACGATGGTGATGTCGATTCATCAGACGAGTATCTTCATAAAAAACGCAAAGCTATTAGCAAAGCGGTTAAAAAAGAAGAAGTTGAACAGGACATGGACAAGGATGGTATGAAGAAGTGTGCTGAGTGTGGCGGTTCTTCAGAGAATCACGATCCCGAATGTTCTAAGTACGACTCTGCTGAGAAGAAGAAAATGTCTGAAGAAGATATGGACGATAAGTCGGCAACCAAAGCTCTCAAGCACGATTGTGCGTCACACGTAACATCTGAACAGTGGGGTTATGGTGAGTGTATTCCGGGCGAACATACATTAGTAGAACAAGAAGACGGTACTGCCATCGTCACTCACTACGACGTAATGTTTGAACATGGAGTTGAGTTTGACGTGCCTGTCGAGGAACTCACGATTGTCTCAGAAAAGTCTCACCTTCACGCTTCTAAGAAAAAAGTAAAAGAAGGTAAGACATACGCAGAACGTTCTAAGGGTGCCGCACCTACCGAAAAGATGATGGACAAATATAAGGGTAAAGGTGCAAAGGATATGGGCAAAGAAAATGGTATCGATGATCCCAAACAGGCCGATATCACTCCCGAAGAAGAGGGTCACGATGATGCTACTAAAGCAGGACGTGTAACTAAACTTTCCAAGTTGCGTCCAGGCGAAAAGCGAGCAGGTCATCTGAACCCTGAGAAACCCAAAGACACGACAAAATGAGTAACAAAGAAACTGAAGTGAAACAAATGTTGCATGAGGCTCCCACACCAAGGACAGCCCCTCTTGATCATGATTGGACTAAACATTATTATAATGATGACATAGAAAACAATCAAGAGGGAGAGGAAGATGGCGACAAAGAAAACAGTTGATGAAGCGTTAGAAGCTGCCGACACTAATGGAGATGGACATATCTCTATGGAAGAGTTAGAAGCACATATGAACCTTGAGTTTAAAAGAAAAGAACTTGAAGATCAAGACGCACAACGAGATGCTATTCGTAAGATGGCGTGGTTCTCATTGATTGGTCTTTTATTGTATCCGTTTGGAATTTTCCTTACTGATATGTTTGGGTTGGACCAAGCAGCAAAATTGATTGCTGATATTGCCCCAACATACTTTGCATCAATCGCCGTACTTGTCTCTGCCTTCTTTGCAGCGGATGCTGTCGGGAGTAGGAAGAAAGATTAATGGCACAATTAGACGTAAATAAACAGACTTTATTAAGGAACAACAATGCCTTATATGAAGTCCAGATGCAGTCAGATCAATATGGTAATATTATCTCGCCTGGCGCTACGTCTAAATCTGCTTTTGGGGAAGCAATTGCTATTCCCATCACTCCTGTATTACAACTAGATGGATTGTACGGATTAGATCCAAGGCAGTTTGAAACATTTACTGCTACAGGTGGTGCTGCCACAACCACTAATACGTTAATGCAATGTTCTACAGGAACATCTATTGGTGGGTACGGCGTTATTCGTTCTGCTCGTGCTGTTCGTTATCGTCCTGGCCAAGGCGCTGTCTCACGATTCACTGCCAAGTTCTCACCTGGCGTTGCTGGATATACTCAACGTGCGGGATTCTTCGCGCAAGAACAAGCCCTACAAGTAGGATACGATGGAGAGCAGTTCGGAGTTCTTTTACAGAACGGTGGTAAAGCATACATCTCCAATTTCACTATCACTGCTGCAGCCATTGGAACAGGAAACATTACTATTACATTAGATGGTGTAGACACTGTTGTAGCAATTACAGCTGCGGATACTATTGCTACTGTGGCGCGTAAAATCGCTGATGCTTTTGCTGGAAATTCTAATTGGATTGTAGAGTACTCTGGTACTAAAGTTTGTTTTTTGGCAACCGCAGTTGGTCCTAAAGCAGGTGCATTTAATTTTACAGACACAGGTGCAACAGGCGTAACTGCTACTATAACAAATCCGCAAGCAGGCGTTGCTCATACTGACACTTGGATTTCTCAACAGAGTTTCAATATTGATACGTTGGATGGGAATGGTCCTTCCACTGTCGTTATTGATCCCACTAAATTGAACATATTTCAAATTAATTTTCGTTGGTTAGGTGCGGGCGAGTTGAGATTTGCTATTGAGAATCCCATAAACGGTGATATGATTTTCTTTCATCATATTCATTACTCTAATCAAAATATTGATGTACATATTGATAATCCTTCTTTGAAAATCGGATACGTTGCTGCTAGTCTAGGCGGTAGCGGAACCAACGTTGTTGTTGAAGGTGCGTCAATGATGGGTGGAATTGAAGGTCTGATTCAGAACACCAAACTTCCTGTCGCAGCCAATATTTCTTATGATCCTAATCCTAATTTGGGCCAGGACACTTATCATCATGCATTGACTATTCATAATCGTCTGGTGTATGGTGGAAAGATTAACACCCGAGAAGTTTTACTTAAAAACATTAATGCTTCATTTACCACAACATCTACGGTGCCAGTAACAGTTATTCTCTTTTATGATTTTGATGCATTACCTGATCTTGAGTACACCACACAATCTGATGAATTCTCTTCTGTTTATTATTCAACTACTACTGGTTCGGTAACATTAGGTAATAATCTTCCTATTTATGTTATAGATGTTCCAGGAGGAGGTAACAGTAGCGTAGATCTAACAGATCTTAGAATAGCAATTCCCCCCAATCACAATATTTCAGCAATGGTATTCTCATCTCAGGGAATTAGTAGAGTGGCTTTAGCATTAACATGGGTTGAAGACTAATGGTTTGGACACCTATTTCTTATAAATAACATTGATATTATAACTAGGATATGGTAATGCGATACTTACTATTCTTTGTTATGGCTTTCTGTGCGAGTGTGACATATGGTGAAGAAGCGACTCTACCTGATGACACAATAAGAACTGAATCTATCACAGACAGTAATGTGAATACAAACTCGACCTCAACTACTACGTTGAAGTCTCCTCCAGCGTCTGCTATCACGCCGACTATTAACACGTCTAATTCAGACTTGTGTACGTTTGGTGTGGCAGGAGCAATACAAACACAAATTCTAGGTATCTCAACGGGAACGCAAGTTACTGACGAGAACTGTGAACGACTCAAACTGTCCAAAACCCTGTATGATATGGGTATGAAGGTTGCGGCAGTTTCTACAATGTGTCAAGACAAACGAGTCTTTGATGCGATGATGATGGCAGGCACTCCGTGTCCGTATGACGGACTTATCGGAGAGCAAGCAAAAGCAGCATGGGTTACCGATGAAGAGTCTCAGCCAGGAGTTAAAGAAAAGGAAGGGATGAATGAAGGTACTAAAACACTGCTTGGCGGTGCTGGTGTTGCTGGGTTACTCTTGCTACTCCTTATCTGAAGAATTCGACACAAGCACTAAATTCGGTACAACCAATAATGCTGCTCAGTTCGGTTTGAATTGGGTGATGACTAATGTGCTGCCCCAACAGGCAGGACTACAGGTCAGCAACGTTGTATATCGTTACACAACCGAAAAAAATACCGAAGACCCGATGATAGTACACGTGCAGAATGAGAACGCACGTGGTGCTGGATATATTTTTAGATCATCCGACGATTGGTCTGGTATACCTGGGAATTCAATCAACAAGGCCGTTCCAGTAGATTTCATCGATATATCGTATTGGGGTAGAGGTTCCATAGAAGTAGAAGGATTTGGGAGTGTGAAAGACCCAGAAGTCTTTTACACGTATAAGTATGACCCATGTTTTGACCCTCAGTCAAACCCGCAATGCCCAGGTTATCAAGATCCATTTGTGATAGAGTTAAATGAAGTGGACGTTTATGATCCACTTGAAGACGATTTAGTGCAGAGTGAATTAGATCGTAAAGCAAATATGAAAGCCCAAGATGAAGACGAAAAGGAAAAGGCGAGGGCAAAGGCAAAAGAAGCATTAGAAGAAGTAGATGAAAGATTGGAACAATTACTGGGCATGGTGATTGAAAACACGATGTCTCAAGAACAAGAACTTATTCATTCGCAGATAATGGCATTAAAGGCACTGCCAATATCTTACCAGACTCAACTGTTCGGCGGCGAACTTGCTGGCGGGTCTTTACCCACCGGAAAGGAATTGCCGAAGAACACACGAGGATTGAGACAGTCTTTCGCGTCGGAACTCCGACACGCAGAGATGGTCCGACTACAGTATGGAAAGTAAACAAACAAAAAGGGAGAACATAATAATGTTCAATAAAACACTTACATCATTGGCGGTATTGTTGACCTTTTGTGCTAGTGCGTTTGCGGAAGAGATTCCTATTAGTGGTACTGTGGAATCAAAGTGTATCGTAACGCAAGACACTGCTGGAGTTTACGGTAACTCAACCCCTGAATCGTTGTCTACGGCATCGGCATCAGGTGGTGTGCATCCGGTTGTACGGTTTGATGTAATCCAAGCTGATTATTATATGGCAAAGATTTCTCACCCTACTTCCTTTACCGAGTCTCCTGCTCTTAGCGACACTGTAACTTGGACTGGTGCTACATCAGTTGATCAAGTATCAGACGCTGGGATGTCTGCCTATGATACGAGTAAAGTAGAGTATGATAACGTTACTGAAGTAGACTTGTCTATTGCTGGATCTACATGGTTTAAAGTAGAATCAGAAGCAGACTATGGATACGGAAAGGCATTTCCAGGAGGTCAATATCAAGCAGTAGTAACTGCCGAGTGTATTGCCATTTAAGGAAAATCATATGAAACAGATCATGTTATTGTTGGTTACATTACTAAGTGGGCAAGCCTCGCTTGCCCACGATTTTACTCCCACATATCCTAAGTTGGAAACATCTTATATGGATGGTGTAGTAAAGGCAAGTATGAAACTTTTCAATAAACGTGAGGATATTCGTTTTTATAGAGTAGGCGTCTATGACAGCGATTGGAATAAAATTCCATTCATTGTTACGGGCGGGAATGTAATTAATGTAGAGTATCTTGATACAAAGAGATTTGATGTCTATATTCAGAAGAGTAACAGAGATAGAGTAACTTATATTTGCACTAAGTCTCTCACTCTTCAAGACGGATCTACGAAATCAATATTGAATTCGAGGATCTGCTCGAAAGTGAAATGAAACTTATGAGAATATTAGTATTGGTGTTATTGATAGTTGCGTGTGAACAAGCATTAGCGGAGTCGAGTTCTTTGAACTTGGCATTGCCTAATACGTCTGGATCATACGCACAAGACAGGATTCGTGCTGGGCAATTAGAATGTGCGAACGCTATCGGTGGTGCTACCACTGTTGAGTTTGGCGTTGTCGGCATTATAAACCAGAACGGACCATATAACAGCCTCTACGGAGGAGGTTATCAAGATCCACCAGGATATGATTCTGATGGATTAGTCAAAGATGTTGGGGTTTATGCGAAACTAACCATTCCGCTTGATAAACCCAAAGAGCGTCTGAACTGTAACACTCTCTATAAGCTGGAACTGGAAAGAAGAAGACTAGAGATACAAAGACTACAAGCAGAGGTCGCTCAGCTACGCAATTTGCGGTTTGCTGACGATGAGGAGTAAAAAATGGCAGAGGTAGAATTTGGAGGAATGACATTCAAGGGT
>Ga0222718_10002474_pt1 | contig 16585 bp, 10 predicted proteins | sample C33_27DmetaG_FD_165045 | JGI IMG/M metagenome (GOLD analysis project Ga0222718, IMG submission 165045) | Estuarine water microbial communities from San Francisco Bay, California, United States - C33_27D | ecosystem: Environmental > Aquatic > Marine > Unclassified | place: USA: California... | reverse complement strand
GAAAACCGCCAACGTTCACGTCGTTTCGCCTGAGGATGCCTTGGGTTGCGAGGCCGAACTGATCGTTCTTGCAGGCCTTGATGTTGACGCATGGGGGATGCGGACTCCCGTTGTCCCTTGGTTGGATGCAGGCGCTCAAGTTCAGTTGGGCACGTTCCAAGCAGACCGTCTGGTTCGTCGAGGACGTCACCATCTTCGCCATCTGTTGAACGCAGCTCCGACAGTGGTCGTTCTCGATTCCACTCCCGAGGAAGGCGGTGGGCCAAGCGCTCCGCTGGCGGAATGGCTCAGCGACGTCCGCCGGACCGGGGCGTGGGCCGCCATGCGTGAACCGCCAAGTTTCCTCACACCCGAGATGACCGAAGGCGAGAGCGAAGCTCGTCGTTTCCGCTGGGAAGTACGGGAGGAAGGCCACGGCAGTTGGCTCACCCCCGTCCGAAACATCGTGCAGACCGGGCCCTCGGGTCAACGGCGCTTGTCTCGGGGGCATTCCAAAGCCGATGTGCGACAACAACTCGGCATGGACTTGCACGGCTTGCATCCCTTTGGGGATGGTCTCAACAACCCCACCTCCCTGTTTGACGGCTTTGAAGCGGCCGTCCAAGCGGACCGCTCACGAAGGCAACCGTCCCATCGGGATTTGGCCGAGGGCGAAACGTTGTCTTGGGAACACCGTTCCTCGATGCTGACGACCGACGGTGTTGTGCTTCGACCCACCAAAGCCGCCCTCGCCTCAGCCGGTGTTTTGGCTCCTGCCTGGCCTCACCTCGGGCACCGACCCGAAAAAGCGGTCTCGTTGGCGGTCGACCCACGGCCTCTGCCCCCGTACACGGTTGACGATCTCCCGTTCCATCATCGATTTGGTCTGGACGCTGCGCCATACCGGCGAGAGGTTTGGTCGCCCAGTCGGCTGGAGGCGTGGCTCAAGTGCCCGCGTCAAGCATGGGTCAAACAATGCCTTTCGGCAGACGATGTGGAAGGGCTTGAGGCCGAAGACGTCGATGCGCGGACGCGGGGTCAAGTGGTTCACGACGCTGAGGCCGCTTTGCTCGAAGGCCACGGCGTTCCAATGGGGGGCGAAATGGAGGAAGGGATTCTCCCGCTTCACCTCGGCCCGATGGGCGCAACTCCCAACGGGTGGGCGGCGATTCTCGGGTTCCTCCAGCGAGACGTCGCCTGGCTCGGGCGCAACAACGCCGTCTCCATTCATCGCACGCGTGATTTGGTCGATGCGAGTCCCGAAGAATGGCAGGCCTTCTTGGAAGGCGAGATGGACTTGCCCCCGAGAGGGCGGCTTGCACGCATGCTTGCAGCCGACCTCGCGCTTCGCCATGCTGCACCCGTTGCGGTGGAATGGTCGCCCACCACCGAAACGGAGCGTTCGGTTGAGTTGGTGGCGCCGTCCGAAGACGACGGCATCGAGGGGCTTCGCTTGTTCGGCTACGCCGATCGCGTGGACGTGTTGGCCCTCACCGAGACGCAGGAAACGAAGCTTCGTGACCTTGGCGTTCTCGGTGATGCCTCTTTTGACACCCCCTATCCGCTTGACGGCACACCCCGCACTGCCCAGCGACTTGTGGTGATTCGGGATTTGAAGACCGTGAACGGTCCGGCCCCGAAATACATCGGGTTGCGTCACACGCGCTGTTTGTTTGAGGACCTTCAGTTGGCCCTGTATGGTCGCGCATGGGAGTTGTTGCACCCCAACGACCGCGTCGTTGGTGTTGGGGCGTCCGAAATTGGAGAATCCACCGTGCACTACGTCGAGTTGGACAGCACCCTTGCCCCCATCGACGAGACCTTGGCCATCGGTGAACTCACCCGGTACTTCCCCCTTCACTTTCCCGCTGAGGACGACCAAGGAAGGACGATGTCATCGTTCCGACGCTGGATGGTCGAGCGGCTCAACGTGGCTCAACGGGCCGTAAACACCGCAGCCTCAGGCCACATCAACCCGACGCCGGGCACGCACTGCCAGTACTGTTCAATTTCAAGCTCCTGCGGAGCAGCCGTTGGTTTAGGAGGCGGGAACTGATGATTCAATTCAACACCAGCCAACGGTTGGGATTGGACCTCGACCGCCACATCGCTTTGGATGCAGGTGCTGGTACGGGCAAGACCACCGTCATGGCCGAGCGCTATGTTCAGCACCTGATGGCCGTCCAACAGCGAGCAACCCTCGTCACACCCCTCGGACCTCGAACACCCTTGAGCGGCCACGGTGCCCTGCGAACACCCAAGCGAGAACGCACCGAGTTATCGCATTGGCCCGGGCTATTGCCTTCCGAAGTCGTCGCCATCACCTTCACGAGGAAATCCGCTGCGGAGTTGAAGGAACGAATCCGCCACCGCCTGTCCTTGAGTCGGGCAGCACCCTTGGCTCATGATGATGACGAAGGGATTCACGACCCTCGCCTGAGAAGCGAGGGCGACGTCGAGATGCTGCTCTCGGCGCTCGATGAAGCGCCCATCTCCACCATTGACGCCTTCCTCAACCAACTCGTGCTTCCGTTCATCGATTTGGTGGCTCTCTACCCGTCCAATCAACAGGTAACGGAGGAACGCGCACCGCTGATGTTGCGCGACACCTTGCATGCCGTTTGGCGAATACGCTCGGTGGACGATGCCCGAGAAGCGGGCGTGCTCAACCACCACGACGCCTTCCTCGAATCAAGAACCCGCTTGGTCGCACGTCTGGGCGGTCAAGATCAGGCCGAGGTGGTGCTCAACGGTCTTTTGGGGCGCTCGCTCTTCGTTGAGCAATCTCACCGCTCCATGATACAACAAGCACAGGACATGGGCTTGGGCTGGAACGGACGGGGGCCCGCCCCCATCGAGGTCCTCTTGAACACCATCGCCGCACCGGTGGCCGACATTCTTCCCGAGTTCGTTGAAAGCGTGGCCCATCAACTGCGAGGGTGGCTGGATGAGTTTGCGCCCTACCACGCCTCCTGCGTGACACCCGCAGAAACCGAAACCGTCTTGACGCGCTACAACCACCTGCGTCGGGTCCTTTCCAGTCCACCCTCGGATGAGCCTGGCGAGCAGTTGTCTTGGATGTGGCAAGTCTTCCTCGGGTTGGCGACCGGTTCAGGTCTCGTCAAATCCCAATGCACCTTTTTCCCCCGCGGGCACCTTCCGAGCGGAGATGAATGGCCTTCCGGTCTCTTGACGAAATCCAACGTACGGGGGATGCCGGGCGCCGATAAAGATGCGCTCTACGCACGGGCTGCAGCGCGGCTGCCACCGTTGCTCGAACGGTTGAACTCGACCGACGGGACCCTGATCCGTCTTCTTGCACGTTCGGCTTTCTTGCTCTCACCGGGCACGGGATTTGACGGCATGCCGCTCGATTGCCCGCTCCGCCTTGACCCGCTTGAGGAACCGCTCCCGCTCGAGCCGACGGATCGGGAGCTGTACGTCACCTCTTCCTTGCAAACCGAGGTCCTGAGCGATCTCATGGTTCTTCACACCGGCTGCCAGCAAATTTTGGCGAGGAGAAAATCGCTTGACGGTATGCATGATTTTGACGATATGCAACGCTTTGCTGCCGACCTTTTGCTCGCCCGATGTCCCGACGTCTGCCGTCACCTCTACCCTCCCGAGGTCATCGATGTGCTCGACGGCCTCGGTGACGAGCCGTGGAGCGACGTCCACGTTTCCCGTGCGCTGACGATGCTGAACGACCGACCACAACTCCAAGAGGACCTCCAGCGCCGGTTTTCCATTCTCAGCGAGCTCCGCCGTCAATACAGGGCGTTCATCATCGACGAATACCAGGACACCAACCCGTCGCACTATCGTTTGCTGGCTCGCCTCTGGGGACGGCGAAGGCGAGAGAGTGACGACCCGGAACGGCCCTTTGGTCCGTGGGACCCGACCGTTTGCATCGTTGGTGACATGAAGCAGAGCATCTACAGGTTCCGGCAAGCGGAAGTTTCCGTGATGCGGCGTGCCGTGGCCGCCATTCGTGCGTTCAACGCCATGGAGTTTGGCGATACGCGGCTCGACCACCTCCGGCATCCCGGTTGCGGTCGTGACCCAAGACCGGTGGGTGCTGGTGGTGAAACGGGCTCGTTCTCCAACGAACACACCGGAGAGGGTTCGGCTCCGTACACCCACGTACCGTTCGCCGACGAGGACGATACGACCTTCCCTTCCATCACCGGAGAACGTCTGGTTCGTCGGACGGAAGGTCACGTTGACTTGACTTCGAACCATCGAACACGCCACGATTTGATGGAGACCATGAACGACATGTTCGACGAAGTTTTCCATCCACGCCACCACGAACTCCCCGGCGACTGGCACGCCGAAGCGCAGCGTTTGCGGCCGGCCCGTTTGTTGGAAGACCCGGGTGTCTTCGAGTGGCTTTTGCCCATCGCCGGCCCGGTCACGGCCGCTCCGCTTGACCTCGATGAAGCGGTCGATGCCTTCCAAGACCCGTCGGCCACCTCGGTTCAGCGGGAGCATCAACTGCTCGCCGACCGGCTTCATGCGCTCCTTCAGCACGCTCCGACACGAGTATGGGATGCAACCAACGCCGGCTGGCGGACCGTTGGTGAGCAAGGTCCCGAAGTTCGTCCACAGGACATCATGATCCTCGTCAACTCGCGAAAGCACCTTCCGGATTTGGTCGAACGACTTCGTGGGCGAAACATCCCGGTAATGGCGGACCGGCAAGGCTTGTTGCTCGCCCAACCTGTGGTTCAACCGCTGATGGCCCTGCTCGCCTTGATGGCCCGCCCAAGCGCTCGTTCCTCGGCTTTCGTCCTCGCTCGCTCACCCGTCATCGGCATGACCGAGCGACAGGTCCAGAATGCGCTCGTGGCGACGCCAGCCGGGCAGAGTCTCTGGCCCGCTCTTCTCGAGCATGCTCCGACCGAACCCGTTCGGGCGTTGCTGAACGACCTCCATCGCCTGATCCAATGGGGGGCGGTTTACGATGCGTTTGACGCCGTTTTGGACCGGTCCGATCTCCTCGTCGCCTACCCCGACGATGCTCAACGCCAGTTTGCCGAGGCTTGGTTGACGATGGTTCACGGCATCGGCAAAGAGACCGGGCACGATGTTTCGGCCATGCAGCGACGGATGGTCGACATTCAAGGCTTGGAAAACAAAGGTCCCCAAGCCATCGCAAAAGCGGACGCTTCATCGGTCCAAATCATGACCATCCACGGCTCAAAGGGACTCCAAGCCCCCGTCGTGGTCGTTTCGGGCTTGTTCAGCGCAGGCATGGCCGATGCGAGCATGGCGGTGTCCGACAACGTGCTTGTCACCCCTCAGGTGGTGGCCGGTCGAATACAGCCGTGGCGGGCCCGGGAACGGCCTGCGGACGGTCTGTGGTCGTTTGCGACGGAGATGAACAAGGCCCAAGACAAAGCGGAACTGCGACGAAAATTCTACGTCGCCTTGACCCGGGTGAGGGACCGGCTCATCATCACGGGTTCTCCCGGCAAGCAGTCCACCTTTGATGAGGAAACGGGAGCCCTTGCCGTTCGTCTTCAACCGGACCCTCGGACCATGGGCAAAATGCTCGTTGAAGGGTTGCGCAGGGCGGCATGGTGTGCGGGTGATGGGGCGGCTCCTTGGCTGAGTGAAGGCGAGGTTGATGCCGCTGACCTACCGTTGTTTACGCCTCTGAAAACCATGACACCGCTCGACCCCGCTCGTTTGCTTGACGAGGCTCCGTTGGGCGTTGACGGTGTGCGTGGTCTTCGGGTGTACCATCATCCGAGGTGCTTTGACCCAACACCTCCGCGTTCGGCTCAGTTGCGTGCGCGTGAATTGGCGGTGCACCTGGCGACAGGCCCCCATCGGCCCGCCCCGTCCCCTCCCCGCTTGCAGGTGGTGGAAACCCTGCAGGGGGCGGCGCACCATTTGGATTCAACCTCAGCGTGCCAGCGGAGGTATTGGCTTGAGCACGTGAACGGCTGGACGCCGGAACCCTTCCGCCTCCCGTCCTCGGAACTGGCCGAACATCGCGACGGGACGTGGCCCAAACCCACCGAATTCGGGTTGATGATGCATCGCGTGATGGAAATAGGGTTGCAAAATCCGTTGAAGTTCGTTGAAGGTGCTCCTTCGTTGGGCCCGTCGTGGAAACACGCCTCCGAAGACGACTTGGCCTGTTCAACCACCGTCGCCCGTGTGATGAACGAATTTGGTTACGGTCTTGAGCAGGACGAAGGCACCGACCCCGCTCGGTGGAGGGACCGGTTGATGGATCTCGGCCGCCTCATCGATGATGGCGTGCTTGGGCGCTGGACGCAGGGCGAGGAACTCCACGGATGGACCCTTGAGGCCGTCCGAACCGAATTGCCTTTCTTCCACCGAGAGCGGTTGGCGATGGACGATGCGACGATGCGCGAACTGGTCCCGCTCACCACCGGTTCGTCGGACGTGCAAGCCGTCAACATGGATTTCAGCGGCCGAGCCGATTTGGTGCTGGCGCTCGCCAACAGCGACGGTGAAGGGGCGCTCCAAGTGGTCGACCTGAAAACCAAAGGATGCCTGAAGGATTTCAACGCCCAAGACGCCGCCTCCGGTCACCCTCTTCAAGCCGTTCCTCCGACCGAACTCTCGCTCTTCCCCGAATCGGAGGCCGAGGAGGAACTTCTGGCCGAACATGAACTCCAACTGACGCTGTATTCCGTGGCCTTGGAAGCGATGGAGGAAGCGAAACCGGAGAACGAACGTCGCCGAGTGTTACCACCGGCCTTGCTCGTGGGGGCGAACGGGCGCCTGATTCAACTCACGCAAACGAGGTTTGAGCTTGCGAAAGACGTTCTCCGCAACCACCTCAAGTGGCGCACTGCGGTTCATCTTAACCCCGCTTTGCCCGTGCCCTCTCGATTGGGGGCGGGGGCGAAGGCGTGCACGATGTGTCCGTTTTACCGCGGCGATTTGCGCCGCTGCGGTCCCGAGGGGGAGCCGTTGGGTTTCAGATGACCGCCGGTTTTGAGGCGGTGAGCACCAAGGTCCCGCTCCACCCTTCCTTCGCGCCAACCTGCTGTGTGTGAACATCAACGAACCCGGCCTCGTTCAACCCTTGAATCCAGTCCTCGATGGACAAGGTCGTCATGTGAACGTGGAGGGAAACGCCCCAATCCAGGCTGGAGGGGTTTTCGAGGTAGTGGTCAACGCCGATGACGATTTTACCGCCGGGTTTCATCCATCGTTGGTACACTTCGCCGAGGAACGCAACGGGCTCGTGAAGGTAGTACAAGCATTCCATGGTGTGGACCAAATCCACCGGTTCCGACGGGCTCCAATCAGGCAACATCGCTTCAACATAATCGCCGTTCGGATCGACCTCCCGGGCTTTCTGAATCATCGAGGGTGCGCCGTCCACGCCCGAGGCGTGGTCGCACAGGGGATGCGCTGCAAGTTTTCGCACCACCCAGCCGTTGCCGCATCCGATATCAATCGCGGTGAACGGGGCCGTTACGCCGTCGAGCAGGTGCTCGAGCATGACCGATACGCTTGGCGTGTGGCCGCGTTCCATGCCCTCGTCTCGTCCGTTATCGGCCCACTCGCTGAACAGTTCTGTGGCCTCTCGTTGCCCCATGTCCACGGGCCGTCTTCGGTCGTCCATGAACCTGTTCACAGCGAAAGGAAGATGCACGCCTTCGGTGTGGAGAGTTTATGCTCGACACCACGACCACCTTGGCTGACGTTCTCTACCCGCCCATCGAGCCCGTTCAAACCGGCATGTTGCCGGTTTCGGACCTCCACACCATCGCGTGGGAACAAAGCGGCAATCCTGACGGCATTCCCGTGTTGGTGGTTCACGGCGGTCCGGGAGGCGGGGCTCAGCCGTCCTATCGGCAATACTTCGATCCGGCCGCTTTCAACATCGTCCAGTTCAGCCAACGAGGGTGCGGTCAATCGACGCCGTATGCCGAACTCACGGACAACACCACCCAAGCCTCCGTTCACGATATGGAACGCCTGCGGGAACACCTCGGTGTTGACCGATGGCACGTCTTCGGTGGTTCTTGGGGCTCGACCTTGTCGCTCATCTATGCGCAAAACCATCCCGAGAGGGTGTTGAGTTTGGTGCTCCGGGGGATCTTCATGTGCCGAACCTCGGAGCTGCACTGGTTCTATCAAGACGGTGCAAGCCATATCTTCCCCGACGCCTTTGAGCCCTACCGAAACCACATCCCCGAAGACGAGCGAGACCGTTTGATTCCAGCCTATTACAAGCGACTGACCAGCGACGATGTCGAGGTTCGCCGAGCAGCAGCGAAGGAGTGGACCCGCTGGGAAATGGCGACCAGCCGGTTGTATCCCGACCCCGAGTACCTCGACAAAGCCGAAGATTTGGATTTTGCAGTGGCGTTTGCCCGAATTGAGTGCCACTACTTCATCAACGCCATCTTCGTTGAAGAGGCCCATATCCTCAATCGCATCGACCGCATCCAACATGTCCCCACGGTCATCGTTCAGGGACGTTACGACGTGGTCTGCCCGACCCGGAGCGCTTGGGAACTCCACCAAGCCATGCCCAACAGCCAACTCATCATCGTCCCCGATGCAGGGCACTCCATGGGTGAGGTCAGCATTGCACGAGAGTTGGTCGCTGCGACCGATGCCCTTCGGTGAAACGCCCGTCATGTCCGCCGAATCGGTGCTCTTTGGAGCGTCGGCTTGATAGGGAGGAGGGGACTCGCCGTATGTGGAGGCTTGACCTCCGGGTGAACGCATGTCGGAAGGAACCATCACGCCTGAAGTGCGAATCAAGGAACTTGAAGAAGCGTTGGCGACCGAGACCGACCGCCTGCAAAAGCTGTTTGCCGCCTACGAAACTCAGGAAAAAGAACTCGTTGACGCCAAGGCGGAAATCGAGGTTTTGGAAAAGGAAATCATCGACCGGGAGATCGAAAAAGAATCGCTTGAATCCATCATCGCCGAAAAGGACGTTCGAGCCCGCGAACTTGAGATGCGAGCCACGAAGTCCTCCAAGCGCGTGGAGCACCTCGAACCGGAACTCGAGAAGATGGAAGAGAAGTACTCCCGTGAGAAAGACCGCTTGGGCAAGGTCTTCGGCATCGCTGAAGAACTTGACAACGACCTGCGCCTCGCCGTGACGGAAATGAAGGCCAGGGACGACTGGTACGTCGCCCACATGCAGATTTTTGAAGACTTGAACAAGGCCATCAAGGAACGCTACGAAATGATCGAGCGTGCGGTTGAATCCGAACGCAAATCCCAACACATGTCCCGTGTGTTCACCGAGCGCATGGAGGAGATGGTGCAAGCTCGTTCCGAAGAACTGGCCGCTGAAGAAGCCCAAGCCGCCGAGGCCGAAGCCTCCACCGCTGCTGTTGAGGTCATTGAGGAGCCAAGCGAGCCCGCCGAGGAAGCTCCCGTTGCTGAAGAAGCGCCAGCAGACGAACCTGAAGCGTCTGCGGAAGAGGACGCCCCACAGGAGAGTTGGGGCGACGGTGCGGACCCTTGGGCCTCTGAGTAGGTGAATGCATGGCCGGATTGGCCCCGGGCGGTCACGCCCCCGTCTTGACGATGAGCATGATGGGCGTAAGCGCCCTCGTCATCGGCTCGCTGATCGACCCCGTTGCTGGGCTTGTTCCTCTCTTCGGTATGGGCTGTTTGATGACGGCCGTGTTCTTTGGCTATTTTTGGCGAGACCCGGACCGGCCCGTTCCTCGTCAAGAAGGCATCCTGGTCTCTCCCGCCGACGGTCACGCCATGTTTTTGCGCAGAGAGCGTGCGGTTGGCCGGCGTCCGACAAAAGCGGACATCGCCGAAGGGCGCGTGGAAACCGATACGCTGACCGGCGATTGGTTTCCCCAACCCCTCGACGACCCGCTGAGTTTTGAAACCGAACAGCGGTACGAACCCGTCAAAGCGGGAGAAGAGCAACCCACCGATGTTTGGCGGCTGGCCGTCTTCATGTCGCCTCTCGATGTTCACGTCAACCGTGCTCCGTCTGCAGGGCTCGTGGAGCGCATCGAACATCGTACGGGCAAAGGCTTGCGACGGGGGCCTTTCCGCGCCGCCTACACCAAAGAGAGCGAGCATAACGAGCGCGTTCGTTCGGTGCACCTCCTTGAAAACGGTCACCGCATTGAACTCACCCAAATTTCGGGGGCGCTGGCTCGCACGGTGGTGCCCTACGTGCTGGACGGCGAACCGGTTCGCCGAGGACAGCGCATCGGCATGATCCGTTTGGGCTCAAGAGTGGACCTTCGTGTCCCTGCAGAGACATACATTTCTTCAATCATCACCGCAGAGGACGGAAGCGAGCACCATCCCAAAGGGATGCATTTGATGGCTGGAACCAGCGTGGTCTTTGAGTCAAATTTGGAGGAAGAAGAATGAGTGGATGGCGACGAAGCGTTCCTGCGGTGTTGATTTTTCTCATAGCGAGCATGCCCTTTGCTTACTTCCAGGTCGGCAACATCGTTTACTCCTTGGCGGCAGCCAGCAGCCCGGATTGCTCCGGGCACGCTGCTCGAAACTCACCCGACGAGTTCAGCGTCGAATTGTGGCACGAAGACGTCGAGACGGTGACCCACCAAAAGAACGAGACCTTGGCCTCGTCCCTCGAACCGTTGTGGTTTGATCAATGGAGCAACGTCACCATCGACGTGCCCGGAGAGCCCATCACGTTGGCGGCGTGGGTGATGGAGAGCGAAACCTCCAGCCCTTGGGTCATCATCGTCCACGGTATCCGGTCCTGCAAAGCCAACCATGAGGCGCTGATCCCGGCGGCTTGGCTCCACCAAGCCGAGTTCAACGTCATCCTCTTTGATATGCGGGACCACGGGGACAGCACAACCGAGGACGGTTTGGTTTCCGCAGGGCAGCGAGAATACCGGGATTTCCTCGCTGTCTGGCAATGGCTTCAGGACGAGAAAGGGGCCTCGCCCGAGAACATCGGCGGCATGGGCATTTCCATGGGCGCAGGAACCGTCAGCATCGCCTTTGAGCAAGAACCCGCCTTGGAGGCCGTCTTCCTCGAATCCCCGTTTTCTTCAATGGGGGACATCATCCACGAAGAGTTGGCGTTTGCCGGCTTCCCTCCCTTCCTCAAGAACGCCGCCATCTTTGCTGGAAAGGTCTCCTCGGGCGATGATTTGGTCAAGTACGAACCCATCAACGCCATGGCCGATGTTGGCGACCGTTCGGTCTTCATCACCCAATCCCTCGAAGACGTCCGGATCGCTATCCACCACGGAGAATCCATGTGCGAAGCCGCTCAAGCGGGCGTGACCGAGGACGGGTTCGTTGACTGCTGGTTTGCCTCCTCCGGGGTTGCCCACAACGACCGGGACCGAGAAGGCGTTCTGTCCCACGTCACGTTGATGCTCACCCAACCCGACGAATACCGGGACCGGATGGTGGGTTTCTTCGAAGCAAGTCTTGGTATGCCCGATGCGGTGGTTTGAAACCGTCGACGCTGACGCAAGCATGCGGTGACCCCATGGCCGATCCACGCCCTCAGCCCTTGCTCGGCACCGGTGATCGGGGGCTTCGCATCCACGATTTGGTGAAAGCTCCGGCGAACACCCCTTGGGCCAAGACCAAGCAACAATCGTGGGATGCTTCCGAACCTGCAACGGTGTACACGACGCCCGAAGTGCAGGAGGACGGAACACCGTGCTCGGCCGTTACCGTGATTCTTCGCACCAAAGGATGCCACTGGTGGTGGTCATCGGGATGCACATTTTGCGGGTACTTCAACGACACGAGGGACGACGTGACCAGCGAGGACCTTCACGCCCAATGGGCGGCTGCGAAGAAGAAATTTGACAATTTTAGCGAACAAGCCATGGTCAAGGTCTACACGTCGGGCAGCCTGCTCGAAGACCGAGAAATCCCCGTCGACTTCCAAGAAACCGTTTTGAGAGACTGCCACGAACTCGGCAAGGAACTCATCGTCGAAAGCCGCTGTGAACAACTCACGGAAGCCAAACTCGCCTGGGCCACCGGCATCAATCCATCCTTCACCGTCGCCATTGGCCTTGAGGCCTACGACGACGAAGTGCTCCGCTTCCACGTCAACAAGGGGTTCTCGACCGCCGCATGGGACCGTGCGGTGGTGAACCTTCAGCGCGCTGGCCTCCGCATCAAAACCTACCTGATGTTCAAACCCCCCTTCATGAGCGAAGCCGATGCCCTTGACCATTGCGTCACGTGGATTGAAGCCGTTGCCGAGCGTTCGGACGAAATCTCGGTCAATCCAATGAACATCCAACGAGGGACCATCATCGACCGCCTCCATCGGCACAACGAATACCGCCCTCCGTGGCTCTGGTCCTTGGTTGAAATGATTCAGCGAGCCCACGCCGTGATCCATCCAAAGGGCGGCATCAACGGCGACGAGGACCAGGTCTCTCGCCTCATCGTGCACCCAACGGCCGGTGGGAAAATACGCGGCTCCCACAATTGCGGAGCCTGCGACGCCGAGGTCGTGGCCGCCATCGAGCGCTACGCCGTGTCGGGGAGTCTCCTTGAGTTCGAAGGACTGGATTGTTCGTGTCGCACCGTGTGGAAAACCGAGGTGATGCTTGAGCGACACCTGCCGGTCCCCCTCGGGATTTCAAAACCCCGACGCGGGAGGGTCGTTGACGCCCTTCGCTCACCTTGAGACCGCCTAGCAGGCCGTTCTTTTCGTCATTGGGCGTGGTGAATGTTTATCACCGCCCGTCCAGTCGGAGGCTTGACCCCTATGGGGTCAATTTGAGGTGCACCGCATGACGAACACTCGAGCCCTTCCCGACACGACCGTCGGCACGGGCGAACCCACCGCCAGCAGAATTGTTTTGACGCTCTTTTTTGTCGGATTGCTCGGCCTGTATTCCCTTTTCTCAAACGTCTTCGGTTGGGACAACCTTCCCCTGCTCGGCGAACTCGTGCCGCTGGTTCAGAACCTCGGCGGTAGCGGCATCTGGTACTATCTCATCGGCTTCCTCATCGGTGTCGGAGCGATCGTTGCAACGTTGGTGGGCGAGGTGCTTGCCGAATAAGGGGGGTGTGATGAATGGAAACGGTTTTCCTCGCTGGCGCATTCATGATTGGCGCCCTGTTTTTGCTCTCTCAATCCCTCGCCAAGGGTGTTGGCTCGGTGGGCGGTGCGCTCCAACACATCGGCCTGTTCGTGCTCCGAAAGAACCCGCCCGGCCTCGTTGACATTTTCGACGACAAAGACGGCAGCGGTTCCCGCACCTGGATGAATTTCGGTATGCTCTGGTTGGTCTTCTCCAGCGTCCTCGGCTTCCTATGGGGGTGGCACAATTACGACCCTTCCGCCCTGGATTCCCTCGCCAGCGTTGGCTGGTCCTACGATGACGGTTCGTCGCTGAAAGACGCCACCGTGAACTTCCTGAGCATTGCTTTGCTCTACGGACTGGTCGGAAGTGCCATGGTCGCCGCTGCACGCAACGGCAACGGCCGCCTCGCCAGCGAGGCCAACGCCTCGATGGTGGCCGTCCTGCTCTCTGCGGTTCTTCTCGCCACGTACATCCTACCGTTCATCTTCGGATTTTTGGACCTCGATACCTCTGAAAACCCCTACAGAACCTTCTTGCTCAGCCTTGAAACGCTGGTCGTCGGGATGTTGTTGCTTCCGGTGTTCATCAACGTCCTCATCACGGTCGCCCAACGGGGAGACCAGGACCTCCAAACGAGCGCATGGTTCCTCATCATGGGGCTTGCAGCCTACATCCTCTCGATGTTTTTCGTCTTCTTCGGCGAACTTGCCGATGCGACCCAAGTCGTGTGGTTTGGCGAGCGCGTTGCCCTTGGTTGGGCCCCGTTGGCCTTCATGCTGGCCGTCGGTTACCACGTGATTCCCATGGCTTCCAAGCAACCCATTTGGTCGGGTTCGATGCGGACGGCCAGCATGTTCCTGTTGTTCGTGACCGTTCCTCCGTTCTTCATGACCGAGGCTTCAGCAGGCAACTTCGTGACCAACCTCGGTGCCATCCTGCTGACCCTCGGCATGTTGCCTCTCTTTGCGGCATCCATCAACCTCGTCATGACCGGAGCCAGCGGTTTGAGTGCGGTGGTCAAGCACCCCGGAGCCATGGCGGGCGTCATGGCGTTCATGGTGCTCCCCTTCTTTGCCATTGGCGGGTACTTCACCGCCATGGACACCTTCGTTGGAACCGGTGAACTGGGCTCCATGGCTCACGCCGTCGACCTCGGCATGCTCTTCACGGTCGGGGGCTTGCTCGTCCTTGCCGGCGTTTTCACCAACTACCCTCTGGCGATTGGAAAGCCGTTGGCCACGCCCTCGAGCGCTCATCTGGCTTCGTGGCTGGTGTTGGTGGGCGGTGTCGCTTCAACGCTGATCTATCTAACGGGCGAGTTCACCGCCAATGCGGTTGCAGCCTCTGAAATCGAGGACGTTGTGGCCAACAACGGCGGCTTCTACTTGACGGGTGCTGCGCTGTTCTACTTGCTCGGCATCGGAACCATTTTTGCGACCTTGGTCACCATCCGAACCGGCATTTCCTCCACCGGACGTACCGTGGACGCAACCGTGGTCTCGGACGTCTCCTCCTACACGTTGGTCGCCGGTTCTTCCACCACCATCCGAGCGCTCATCGGGCGCGGGGTCGGCGTTGATACCGAACTTCTCGTGAGCGAAGCATCGGAAGCCGAAGGCGGCTCCACCATCATCGGTGTTGATGCAGCCCTCCACAACGACGAGATCACCGAATTCCCCGCCACGACGGCCCAAGCCATGGTGGACTTCGTCCAATACCTCGTGGACACGGACCAATCGGTGTTCGACCTCTTCCGAAGCATGGACCTTGACGACTCCGGCAAAATTGACAGTCGGGAATTTCTGGCGGCCCTCGAAGCTTCCAACATCACGGCCTTGTCCAGCATTGAAGCAGCGGACCTCGTGGAGAGCATGGACCTTGACGGTGACGGCGAGTTGAACCTCCCGGAACTTGACATCGCCATCGCTCAAGTCAAGCGTGACCACAACATCACCGCCTCGATAGAAGAGGAGTGACGAACCCTCGGTGATGCTTGTGCGCATCGGGCTGGTTGGAAAACCCAATGTCGGCAAATCCACCTTCTTCAGTGCGGCCACGCTTGCCCAAGTTGACATTGCGAACTACCCTTTTTGCACCATCGACCCCAACGTCGGGGTCGCTTTCGTTGAGGCACGGCTTCCTTGTGCCTGCAAGAGCCTGCGTGAAAAGTTGGAAGGCGAGGGCCGGTTGGCGCCCATAGAGCTTGACGATCCTCGCCAAGGAAGCCTTTGCGAACCGCGCACAGGAAGCTGCATCGGTCACCGGCGCTCGGTTCCCGTAGCGCTGGTTGACGTTGCCGGCCTTGTACCGGGTGCAAGCGAAGGTCGGGGCCGCGGCAACGCCTTCCTTGCGGACTTGGCCAATTGCGACGTGCTGATTCAGGTGCTTGATGCTGCAGGCACCACCGACGAAGAAGGCCAATACCTCGGTGGTGCGGCGTCTCTTGAGGACGCCGCCAAACGCATGGAAGCGGAAATGACCTTCCTCGAAAACGAGCTCGATGCTTGGATTGGCGGCCTGCTCAACGAGGGATGGAACCGAGGCGTGCGTCGGGTACAGGCCGAGGGCGAGAAAGGCCTCGTCTCGTTTATCCACGAACGCTTGAGCGGATTGGGTGCAACCCATTCGCTGGTGACGCAGGCGATGATGCATTTCCGAGAGCATCGTTCGGTTGAGGGCCAACCTTGGGATTGGGGTGCTGATGTCCTGCAACAACTTGGCCAAAGTTTGCGCCTCCACCTCTTCCCCATCGTCTACGCAGCGAACAAAGCCGACCTTTCGCCTTCGGGCGTGGTCGACCGGTTTGACAACCGAACCATCGTGCCGTGCATGGCGGACATGGAACTGGCGCTTCGCCGAGCGACCGAATCGGGCTTGATTCAATACCGTCCGGGGGCGCCAACATTTGAGGTGACGTCCGCCTCATCGCTGAGCGATGCCCAGCAAAAGGCATTGAGTCACATGCACGCAAAATTGCAAACGATGCAGGGCACCGGGCTTGCTCGTCTTCTCGATACGGTGCTGTTTGACCGCCTTGACCGGATCGTCGTCTATCCTGTACAGGACGAAACGCATTGGGTTGACGGCGAGGGGCGCGTGTTGCCCGATGCTTTTGTCGTCCCTCAGGGCATTCACGCCAAGGCGCTTGCCAGCCACGTCCACACCGATTTGGGTGCGGGCTTCATCCGCGGCGTTGACGGACGAACCCGACGTGTGGTGGGTGCTGATCACGAACTTGCCGACGGCGACGTCCTGAAAATTCACGCCAAGACATGAACGGCTCAGTGACCTTTCGGGCGGTCGTAGGCCGGAGAAAGTCGAGCCATGTCACCGGAGTACCGCCCACCTCGGTAGATGAACAGCACCGGCGCTGCGAGCGTGAGCAGCAGGAGCAATCCGAGGAAGAAGAGGCCCCAGGGCTCAACATCGGAGAGCGTGGCTCCCCACAAGGCCCAAAGGAACGGCAAATAGAGGAACATGCTGTAACGCCGTGCTACGGTCGAGAATCGGGCGCCTGCGGTCCCTTTGTCGAAAAGCACAGGGACTTCTTCCTTGGTGACCAA
>Ga0222718_10002471_pt1 | contig 16604 bp, 18 predicted proteins | sample C33_27DmetaG_FD_165045 | JGI IMG/M metagenome (GOLD analysis project Ga0222718, IMG submission 165045) | Estuarine water microbial communities from San Francisco Bay, California, United States - C33_27D | ecosystem: Environmental > Aquatic > Marine > Unclassified | place: USA: California... | reverse complement strand
CTTAAGCAATTTCTCTTCTGGAGAAAGTTGCGATTCACCTTTAGGAGTGACTTTACCAACAAGAATATCACCAGCTTGAACTTTAGCTCCAACATAAACGATCCCATTCTCGTCAAGTTTCGATAAAGCAGACTCACTTACTCCAGGAATATCGGAAGTGATCTCTTCCACACCTAATTTAGTATCTCTTGTTATACAAGTAAGCTCCTGTATATGAATACTCGTTAACCTGTCTTCTTGAACAACTTTTTCTGAAACTAGTATGGAATCTTCATAGTTATAGCCATTCCACGGCATAAATGCGATCCTCATATTTTGGCCAATTGCCAATTCTCCGAGATCTATTGATGGGCCATCAGCAATGATATCGCCTGCTTTTACTTGATCGCCTTTTTTCACCAGTGGTCTTTGGTTAATGCATGTATTTTGATTTGATCGTGTGTATTTAATGAGATTGTAAATATCTACACCAACGTCATCACCGCCTGAAACTTTAACAACTATTCTTCCACCATCTACTGAGTCTACTATTCCAGCATTATTCGCCACTACACAAACTCCTGAATCGCGAGCAACTTGTCTTTCTAGACCAGTTCCAACAAGAGGTTTTTGAGGAATAAGAGTTGGGACAGCTTGTCTCATCATGTTTGAACCCATTAATGCTCTATTTGCATCGTTGTTTTCTAAGAAAGGTATCAAGGATGCTGCAACAGATAAGACTTGCTTAGGCGATACATCCATAAGAGAAATCATTCCCACACTTACAAGTGAGGTCTCACCTTGGTGTCGTGCTGTAATAAACTCATCTTTGATTTTTCCTTTTTTATCAAGCTCAACATTAGCTTGAGCAATGTAATGTGATGCTTCCATAATCGGTGAAAGATACACTATCTCTTCTGTCACTTTTCCGTCTTTAACTACACGATATGGTGTCTCAATGAATCCGTATCTATCTGTTCTTGCATAAGTAGATAAAGAATTAATCAAACCAATATTTGGGCCCTCAGGAGTCTCAATTGGACAAACTCGACCGTAGTGTGTTGGATGAACGTCCCTAACTTCAAACCCTGCTCTTTCTCTTGACAAACCACCAGGACCCAACGCTGAAACTCTTCTTTTGTGGGTTACTTCTGAAAGTGGGTTGTTCTGGTCCATAAATTGTGAGAGTTGCGATGAACCAAAAAATTCTTTAAATGCTGCAGTTATCGGTTTTGCATTAATTAAGTCTGAAGGTATATATCCTTCAGTCTCTGCCATACCAAGCCTATCTTTAACCGCTCTTTCAACTCTGACTAAAGCAATCCTTAGTTGATTGGCTGTCATTTCGCCTACAGATCTAATTCTTCTGTTACCTAGGTGATCAATATCATCAACCGAATCTTTACCATTTCTGATGTCAACAAGCTTTTTCAATACAGTGACAATGTCTTCTTTGGTTAAAACATGAACGTCATTTCTTTCTTCAATCCCAAGTCTCCAATTAAGCTTCATTCTACCCACATCCGATAGGTCATATCTATCTGCTGAGAAAAATAGATTGTTAAATAAAATTTCTGTTGACTCTTTTGTTGGTGGTTCGCCGGGTCTTAGCATTCTATAGATATCAACAAGTGCTTCGAGTTTTGTTTTACTTGGATCGTTGCGTAGGGTATCTGCAATAAATGAACCACTATCAATTGTGTTGGTGTAAATAATCTTAAAGTTTTCGATATTTGTCTCTAACAGTTTCTTAAGCACCATCTTCTCTAAGACAGTATTGGCTGGGTAAATAATTTCACCTGTTTCTTTATCCACTATGTCTTCAGCAAGAATTTGACCAAGAAATTCCTCTTGCTCAACACTTAAAGATTTATTTTTTTGCTTTGTATAATCGTTAACAACTTTCGCGTTAACTCTTTTCCCTGAAGTGACCACATTGCCACCAACCTCGAAAGAAAAATCAAACGCTTTACCTTTAAGGTTTTCTGGTGAGATGTTCAGTGATATTTGTTTGTCCTTCACCGAAACATCTAATGTCTCATAGAAGGATTCGAGAATTTCCTTATCGGTCATATCCAACGACTTTAGAATAGCCGTTGCAGGGAATTTTCTTTTTCTATCTATTCTTGCATAAATTAAGTCTTTAGCATCGAATTCATAATCCAACCATGAGCCCCTATAAGGAATAATCCTTGCAGCATAAAGAACTTTACCAGAAGAGTGTGTCTTGCCTTTATCATGATCAAAAAATACTCCTGGCGATCGGTGTAGCTGAGAAACAACAACCCTTTCAGTACCATTAACCACAAAACTACCATCTTTGGTCATTATTGGTATCTCGCCAAGGAAAACACGATCATCCTTAATGCCTTTTTCTTTTATTGTCTTATAACCAGTTGCCTTATCCATAATCCTTAGTTGGAGGTTTACGTATAATGGAACTGCATATGAGATGCCTTTTGTTTTGCATTCTTCAGGTGTATACAAGCATTCTCCAAGCTCATAACTGATGTAATCAAGGGCAGCATTCCTTGATGCGCTGTAAATTGGAAAAATTGAATGGAAGACTTCTTCTAGGCCTTTTCTTTCTCTCTTTGATGGGTCTAAGTCAGCTTGAAGAAATTCTGCGTATGAGTCAGTTTGTGTCTTTAATAGATATGGCAATTCCATGACATTTGGCAAAGTGCCAAATTGTCTTCGAACACGTTTTTTCTCGGTAAAAGAGTATGTCATTAAAAAAAACTAAAGCTTAATGAATTACTTCATTTCAGCTTGTGCACCTGCTTCTTGTAAAGCAGCTACGAGTGCTTCTGCGTCTTCTTTGCTTGCTCCTTCTTTAATTGTTTTAGGAGCACTATCAACTAAGTCTTTTGCTTCTTTTAAGCCTAAGTCTGTTGCGCCTCTTACAGCTTTAATCACTGCAACTTTTTTGTCGCCTGCCGCTGTTAACACAACATCAAATGCTGTTTTTTCTTCAACAGCTTCTGCTCCGCCTGCATCTCCTGCCACGGCTGCGCCTGCTGCTGGTGCTGCTGCAACTGCTGCTGCTGTTACACCAAATTTTTCTTCTATTGCGTCAATAAGATCCACAAGATCCATTACTGACATATTTGAGATTGAATCTAAAATTTCATCTTTAGTTGCCATATCTACTCCTTAACTTTTTTGCTCTTTCACTGCCACTAGTGTTCTAGCTAATTTTGAAGGAACCTCATTCATAAGAGACGCAATTTTACCTAAAGGTGCCTTCAAAAGTCCAGCGAATTTTGAAATTGCTTCCTCAAATGTTGGTAAAGTAGCTAATCTATCTATTTCAGACGCATCTAGATGCATCCCATCAATAGATAATCCCTTAATATTTAGGTTTTCATTACCTTTTGCAAATTTTTTTAATATTTTTGCTGCTGCACCAGGTTCATCATAAGAAAACGCCAACATAGTTGGACCATTAAGATAATCATCAATACCTTCATACGATGTATCTTTAAGGCCTAGTTTTACCAGAGTGTTTTTAACTACTCTAAATTTAACATTGGCCTTATGTGCTTCTGATCGAAGTTCAGTAGCCTCAGAAACTTTCAAGCCTCTTGCATCAGCAAGAACCAATGATGAAGCTTCAGCTGCCATTTCTTTTACATCAGAAACTATTCTTTTTTTATCTTCTACGCTTAGTGCCATAACAATAAATATTTTTCAAAAACTAATAGATAGAAAAGGTAGAACCTGAAACTATCTATGAAGGAAATTAAGCTTATGCACCTTCAGTCTTTGATGTCTCAAAATTGAGAAACGTCAATTCTATACCCTGGACCCATTGTTGTCGAGAGGTAAATGTCTTTAATATAAATCCCTTTGGAAGAAGCTGGTTTTAGACGCTTTAATTCAGCTATAAACGATTCAAGATTCTCTGTAATTTGAGTTTGATTCATGTCGATATTTGCAACAGTGCCGTGGATTGTGCCATCTTTATCAGCTTTAAATCTTGATTGGCCATGTTTTATGTCTTTAACTGCTTTCTCAATGTTCTCTGTTACTGTTCCAGACTTTGGATTTGGCATAAGTCCTTTAGGCCCCAAAATTTTTGCAAGCTTGCTGACTTCTTTCATCATTGAAGGTGTTGTGATAGCTACATCAAAATCTATTGGATCTTTGGAGTACTTCTCAATTAAATCATCAGAGCCTATAAAATCTGCTCCAGCCGATTTTGCTTCATCTACCTTATCGGCATTGACAAAAACGGCAACTTTAACCTCTTTACCTAGAGAGTTTGGCAGTGTTACAGACCCTCTAACATTTTGGTCGGATTTTTTTGGGTCAATGCCAAGCTTTACAGCTACATCGACTGACTCTAAAAACTTTCTTCTTGGTTGAGAGGTTAGTAGCTTCAGAGCTTCTTCGGCATTAAGTGAAACCTCAGGATCAAATTTTTCAATTGATTTTTTAAATTTGGTCTCTTTCATTTAACTCTGTACCTCAATACCCATACTTCTTGCAGTTCCTGAAATTACTTTGATAGCTGCATCCATATCATTGCAATTTAAGTCTTGCATTTTCATCTCTGCTATCTCTTTAATTTTTTCAACCGAAACTTTTGCAACCTTATTTCTATTTGGCTCACCGCTAGCTTTTGCAATTCCAGCTGCCTTTTTCAATAACACTGCGGCAGGAGGTGATTTCGTTATAAAAGTAAAAGTTCTATCTTCATAAACAGAAATTTCAACAGGCACTTTTAAACCTTTTTCCATCTCTTTTGTTTTCTCATTGAAGGCATTGCAAAAGTCCATAATATTAAGGCCGTGCTGACCTAGTGCTGGACCTACTGGAGGGCTAGGATTAGCTCCACCTGCTGGAACCTGTAATTTGATAACTGTAGTAACTTTTTTTGCCATAATTATGTTTTTTCAACTTGAGAGAAATTTAACTCTACCGGAGTGGATTTCCCAAAAATGCTAACCGAAACTTTAATGAGATTTTTTTCATAGTCAACCTCTTCGACAATTCCTGAGAAATCATTAAATGGTCCATCATTGATTCTAACCGTCTCGCCTGATTCAAATACTGTCTTAAACTGTGGAGTTTCTATAGCTTCATCAACTCGATTCACTATCTTATTTAACTCTCTTTCGGTCAAGGGCACAGGTTTTTTTCTTGATCCACCAAGAAAACCCATAACATTAGGTGTTTTTCGAACCAAGTGCCATGTATCATCATCCATATCCATTTGCACCAACATGTAGCCAGGGAAAAATTTTCTCTCAATTTGTTTCTTCTGACCTTTTTTTAATTCAGTAACCTGTTCGGTAGGGATCATGATTTCACCAAATTTAGCTTTTAAGCCAGAAAGGTCAATGCGCTCCTCAAGAGCACTTTTCACTTTCTTTTCACAATTTGAATAAGCTTGTATTACGTACCAATCCATTTCATTAACCTAAAATAAAACTTGATAAAAATGATAAGAGGGTATCAAGACCCCAAAACACTAAAGCAAGTATTAGAATCATTATTATAACAACCACAGTCATCTGTGTTGTTTCGCCTCTGGAAGGCCAAACAACTTTTGCTACCTCAGACCTAGCATCTGAGATAAGTTTAATTGCACCTTTACCAAAGTTGGTTTGTCCAAGTATGACCAATGAAAGTCCCAATAAACCAACAAGTATTAAAACTCTATAAAGCAGTCCTAACTCTTCAAGATAAGTAAAAAGTATTACGCCAGCAAAGCCAGCGACGATTGATACTACCCAAAATATGTTGTTTAAAGTGCTATTCATGATCAAAGTTGGCAGGCCTGGAGGGAATCGAACCCACAACCTGCGGTTTTGGAGACCGCCGCTCTGCCAATTGAGCTACAGGCCTTTGCGATCTCCTTAGTATATAACCTTAAATTTTCTTAACAATTATTAGTCAAGAATCTTCAGTACAATACCAGCACCCACTGTTCTACCGCCTTCTCTTACAGCAAAGCTTAAACCTTCTTCCATAGCAATTGGTGCTATAAGTTCGCAGTTTAACTCATCAACTGTATCTCCTGGCATAACCATTTCGACACCATCAGGCAAATTAACTTCACCTGTAACATCAGTGGTTCTGAAATAGAACTGAGGTCTATAACCTTTAAAGAAAGGAGTATGTCTACCACCTTCTTCTTTACTTAGAACTGTAATTTTTGCTGTGAACTTAGTATGTGGTGTCACTGATCCAGGAACAGCCAACACTTGTCCTCTTTCAACAGCATCTCTTTCAGTACCTCTTAATAGAACACCACAGTTTTCACCTGCACGTCCTTCATCGAGTGTTTTTCTGAACATCTCAACACCAGTACATGTTGTTTTTGATGTTTCTTTGATACCAACAATTTCTAATTCATCACCAGTTCTAACAATACCTCTCTCGACTCTTCCTGTTACAACTGTACCTCTACCTGAAATTGTAAAAACATCTTCAATAGGCATTAGGAATGATTTGTCGATCGGTCTTTCTGGTTCTGGGAAGTAGTCATCAATTGCTTTAACTAGCTCAACAACGCTTTCTGCGTATTTTGCATCACCCTCTAAAGCTTTCAGAGCACTACCTCTAATAATTGGAGTATCATCACCTGGGAAATCGTACTTATCTAAAAGTTCTCTGACTTCCATTTCAACAAGCTCTAATAGCTCTTCGTCGTCGACCATGTCTGCTTTGTTTAAATAAACAACAATGTTTGGAACACCAACTTGCTTTGCCAACAGGATGTGTTCTCTTGTTTGTGGCATCGGTCCATCAGCAGCACTCACAACTAATATTGCGCCATCCATCTGAGCAGCACCTGTGATCATATTTTTCACATAGTCTGCGTGACCTGGACAGTCAACGTGCGCGTAGTGTCTTTTGTCACTACTGTATTCGACGTGTGATGTGGCAATTGTAATACCTCTTTCCCTTTCTTCAGGAGCATTATCAATACCATCGAAGGCTACTGCCTCACCACCAAATGTTTCTGCACAGACTTTCGTTAGCGCAGCTGTTAACGTTGTCTTACCATGGTCAACGTGGCCAATAGTACCTACGTTTAAGTGTGGTAAGCTTCTATCAAAATTTTCTCTTGCCATTTTTATCCTCTATGTTTGGAGCTCATAACCGGATTTGAACCGGTGACCTCTTCCTTACCAAGGAAGTGCTCTACCTACTGAGCTATATGAGCGCATATCATATACCCTAAACCGTAAAGCTTCAACCATTATATACCTTGTATAAATTGGGTTGAAGTGGTGGAGGGGGAAGGATTCGAACCTTCGAAGCACGAGGCGGCAGATTTACAGTCTGCTGGGTTTGACCGCTCCCCAACCCCTCCAGGCTGAAGATGATATTATCAGCTTAGAAATTTTTTAGTCAATACATATATAATCTGCTTATGAAACATTTTGTAAATGGCAATAAGCTCTTTGAGAATTATCCAGAGGGCTTTAAAGAAATAATTTTAGGTGCTGGTTGCTTTTGGGGTGTAGAGCGCATCTTCTGGAATCTGCCAGGAGTTTGGGTTACTTATGCATCCTACTCTGGAGGCCGCAGACCCGAACCAAGCTATGAGCAAGTTTGCACTGGAGTAACAGGACATGCTGAAACCGTAAACGTCATCTTCAACCCAAAAGAGATATCTCTTGAGACCATCTTAAAAAACTTTTGGGAGTGCCATGATCCAACGCAAGGCATGAGACAAGGCAACGACATAGGTGAACAATACCGATCTGTAGTTTACTGCAGTAATTCCGAAGATTTAGCAATCGCTGAAAAAACAAAAGAACTTTTTGAAGAAAAATTAAATGAAAGGGGCTTTCCACAAATCACCACTGAAATTAAAATAGAAACCACTTCTTACCGCGCAGAGGAATACCATCAACAATACCTGGCAAAAAACCCTAATGGTTACTGTGGTATTAAAGGTACTGGTTGCGCACTACCGCCGATAGAATAAATCAATTGAAACCAGACTTATATATAGTGTAGAATTCGATTCAAGCCACCTTAGCTCAGCTGGTAGAGCAACTGATTTGTAATCAGTAGGTCGTCAGTTCGACTCTGACAGGTGGCTCCAAATCTTTTAGTTTCCGAATATGTTCGTAATCTTGTTAGGATCTTTGTAAGCTTTTAGATCAAGATCAAATGAACCCATTGCAGAATACGTCTCTTCATCAGCCTTTAAATAAACATTTAATCCTGAAATATTTTGATTGCCTGGTAACTGAACAGGAATAACACTGTTTTTTTCAGGCAACTCCTCTGGTAAAAACGCATCGTAATGAGATGCATATGATTTTGTTGCACTAGCAGGAGAAATATGGATAACTTCTCCATATTCGTTAACAAATTCAAGCAAGAAAAATCCATTTGGTATTGCTGATCTTTCTTTTTCAACAAAGGAATCACGTAGACCTTTGTCCCCTAATGAATCAAAACTCAAAACCTTTCTTATCGATTTTGTAACCATTAATTCGTTGCTATGGTTGTGAATATTCAACACATTGTTTTCCTTGTCATGAATTAATACAAAGGTTGAATTTATGTTATCCAATGCTGTTCCGTGCGAGTAAACGCTTAGTGAGGTTAAAAGTAAAATTAAATTTAAAATCTTCATCATTGCTCCTTAATTTCCATATTTAGTGAAGTCAAAAATTATTTGAGCTCCCCGCCCTGAGAGTTCAAAAACATAATTTAGGTCTGTTCTTGATTTTGCTTGATCAACTGTTCGGGCATATGCTGGATTATTTGTAGAGGAACCATTTGAGAAAACAAATAATAATCCTGATGCACAATAAGTTCTAACATCCATGTCTGACCAAAGAATTGAAACGTCTTGAAAACTATCACAATAGTAATTTGGTGTGTAAGTTGAAAATGTAGAATTGTAAACATCATCAAAGGTATTAATATCATCTACCACCTGTACATGGCCGCCCTCTTTAACGTTAACAACTCTGTAAGCTACTGATACGAACGTATTATCATCTGGAACAGTTACTGAGCTTGCATTCCTACTGTCTGCAAGCTCTTCTCCGTTTACATACCATCTCAGCTCGTAGAAATCTGGATTAAGCTTAGTTGATTGCTGAACAACTAAACTGCCACCCTCGTCCAGTCCAGCAGAGATATCATGCAACCCTTGTTGTATCCATGTCTTAATTACAAATGCTTCTCTATCTACTGGATCATAATATGTAATGGGTTCTCTGGTGCCGTCGACATTCCAATTATAAATAGCATTACTGTCTTTATCTCCTGCCATAATCGAGTTGTACGAAGATCTAAAACAATATGTATCTTGTGAGTAGCATCCTGTCCACTTTCCTATAGCCTCATTAGAAGTATCACTTGCGTTATCATCACTAGGAATGTTTGAAGTATCTGCAATTAGGTGCTTCCATTTGTAATTTAATGCATCTTGAACATAGGTTGTATTTACCCATAGATCTTGTGTATACCTAAAACCCTGAAAATATGCGTTTCCATAAAGTGAGTTGCCTTCGTCATCTGTCCTTGTAAAGTCTGAAATGTAGCCATCGCCAGTTTCAACATATCCATGCCCAAACTCATGCTTTAGTGTTTTAAGAACACTTCTAGGGCCCTTACAGTAAACCCCTCCACAATCTCCGTTTTCAACAGTCGCTAGATTTTGGATGTTGGCTTCACCGCCGTTCACTCCTCTTCCTGATTTACCTGTAATAATTGAGTAATTATCAAAATAACCCTCAGGAAAGAATTGATTAACATATGGGAACAGTCTGGTTTTTATTTCTTGTATACAAAAAATGTTTGGATCAAAATCTCCTCTACAACCCGTCTCTTCATTAATGGTAACATTTATTGGGCTTGTATTAAGCGGCGGCTCTATCACTACCACATTGAAAGTGTCTAGAATAAGCTGTGCCATTTCTTCTGACTCACCGAGAAATTCGTAGAAATAGTACTTAAACGCTCCCCTTGCAGCTAGCTGAAGATCTTCATCTGGCATTGTATCTGTGACTAAGACGTACCTAAACCCACGATCAGTATTTTCCGAATCTCCATAAAGGTTATAAATAACATCGTCTGTTAGTGAGTTTTCAATCGGCACTGCACGCCAAAAATTAAGGCTTGCTGTTGCTGTTGCTTCGCCATCTGAAGTTGATAGTAAAACGTTCATTGGTCCAGACTCTTTTAGATTGGCTAGGCCTAGAGTTTGATTAGTTAAATCTACTTCAAGTTCTGTTGAAGATTGGGTACCAGCAAATGTGGCTGTCGCCGTAACTGTTAGGTTTTCGGTTTCAACATCACTAGCTGCAATGTTAATTGCCAAAGTGTCACTCACAAACTGAATAGGATATTCACTATCATCTGATTCGACTAGAGAAACTTCCAACACTGGCAAATCATTCACAGAATTAATGGTCAACGAAATTTTAGCTGAGTTGCTGGCACTTTCTGCACTCGCCGTCACCTCGAACTCATCAGAGCCAAAAAAGTTATCGTTTGGCGTATAAGTGAAACTATTGCCGGAGAAACTGACCGATCCGTAATCCGGTTCATCGGATGCACTGTATGACAGTGTCGCCGATCGATTGGTCGAGACATCAAAATTGGCCGTTACTGCATTGTCCTCATCCGTGCTGTGGGATGAATCATTCAAGGTGATCGTTAATGGTGCTGGTGCTGGTGGTACAACTGGTGCTGGTGCTTCAGCGCCACCACCACCGCCGCCGCAAGCAGCAAGAAAAATTGTAGTTAATACCGCAATAATTTTTTTCATATTTTTCCCCTTTATCTATCCTAATATGGTTAAATTAGAAACACAAATTCATTTTTTGTAAAATACCAATATGGAAATTTCAATTATTACAGCCTCAATACTTTCACTTTTTTATGTTTTTTTAGCCATGAGAATCGGCTATTTTCGTGGCAGCCCGGTGATGAAACTCATATTTCAGAGGGAAACAAAAGGTACCCCAGAAATTCTTGAACGCAACGTTAGAGCGCACGGTAACTTCATAGAGTATGTACCGCTGTTTCTGATACTGCTTATACTCTCCGAGGGTAATGGCTCACTTGATGATTATTGGCTAAAAATCTTCACAATTATATTTTGCGTTGGCAGGTTCAACCATGCCGTATGTTTTGCATTTTTTACACACAATCCATTCCTAAGAATTAGTGGCATGCTGCTAACCTACACAGGCATCATTGCTTTGGCAGTGAGTCTTTTGATGTTTGTAATTTAAAACGTTTAGACTATGTGTCTTTCTCTGGATTTTTCCGCAGTATGGACTATACCGCTCTTGGTTTTATAAGCTTTTGCTTTCAGGCCTTTTGTGCCTTCTTTTAAAAATAAGAATCCACAAATCGATAGTAGAGAGATTGCTCCGACAAGCCCAACTAAAATGTATTGAAACATGTGCTTAGTTTAAACTTTTAAAATAAAATTTACAAAAACAGCATAATGCAAAGAAAAGATTTAAAAATTTTATTACTCCAAATTCGAGAAGATCAGAAGGTAAGGCAAGAGGAACTTGAAAGTTTTGCCAAATACAGTGAATTAGATATCACACAATTTGAGGTCTTAAATGTCTTTGATAACCCCTCCTTTGGTGCTGAAGTCTTAGATAATTGCGATGCATTGTTTGTAGGTGGAGCCAGTGAAGCCAATGTACTTAAACCTCAGGAGTTTCCCTTTGTAAATGATGCCATCAAACTTATACATGCAGCCAAAGAGCGCAGTTTGCCAACTTTTGCTTCGTGTTTTGGTTTTCAACTAGCCATTTTGGCATTTGGTGGTGAGATAAAGCATAAAGAATCAGGCTATGAAATGGGCAGTATTCCGATAACACTGACAAATCTGGCCAATATAGACCCAGTTTTCAAAGGCATTAAGAATAACTTTCCTGCCCTTTCAGTTCACCGACAGTATGCCGATCGTCTACCTGAAAATCTAGACCTTTTGGCCTACACCTCTCAATGCATACACAGTTTTAAATATAGAGATAAGCCCTTGTGGGCTTTTCAATTTCATCCTGAGGTTGATCGCTCGACTGTCTTTGAAAGATTGGCGATATACAAAAGTGAATACACCGAAAACGAAGCAGAATTTCACAATGTGCTTAATTCACTGGTAGAGACACCAGAATCTCATATGTTGGTAAAAAATTTTATTGATAGGGTTGTTTTAACTTCCTAGATAATCAAGCACCAAGTAGGTTAGACCTTTAACTCCTTTATCCAGAGCTCCATCGTCTACATAGAAATAAGGTGAATGATTGCCTGCTGCACCGGAACGATCACCAAAGTTGGTTGAATCCAAACCAACGCCCGGTTTGTTAACTCCTAGCCAAAAATAAACGCCTGGTATTTCTTGAGAGAAATAGGAGAAGTCTTCTGCGCCTGTTGCAGGAGCTTCCAGTTCAAGAAACTTACCGCCTGATGCCTCAACCAGGCTATTCTTTAATTTTAAAAGCAATGGCTTGTCGTTAACTGTGACTGGATAGAAACCACCCACATCAAACTCGACAGCAATTTCAGTGCCTGTCCCTTGAGCAACACCTTCTGCTATCTGTCTAATTTCATTGTAAATTTCTTTTCTCAATTCTGGGTCAAACGTTCTAATGGTTCCCATGAGCATAGATTCCTCCGGGATGATATTGTTTCTGGTGCCTGCCTCAACCATGCCAACTGAGACCACTGCAGGGTTGTTAATAATGTTTATTCTTCTACTAACAACGGTATTCAGTGACTGAATTAATTGTGCTGTAGCCATTATTGGGTCGATGCCAGCCCAAGGAGTTGAGCCATGAGTTTGTACGCCTTTAATAGTTATTCGATACGCCGATGCTGCAGCTAAAGCCGGACCAGGTTTGATTGCAATATACCCATTAGGAATATTGGTTACATGCAAACCAAATATCACCTCAGGTTTGTATTTCTCAAACAAACCTTCCTCTAGCATCATTTTTGCACCACCACCTTCTCCTTCTGGTGGGCCTTCTTCAGCCGGTTGAAAAATTAACAGCACGTTACCTGCTAGTCCAGATTTATTTTCAGCAAGAAACTCTGCGACACCCATCAAAATCGAAACGTGAGCGTCGTGACCGCAAGCATGCATAACACCAACGTCGTTGCCAAGGTATTGCGTTCTCACCTTAGATGCAAATGGAAGACCTGTCTTTTCTTCAACAGGCAATGCATCCATATCAGCTCTTAAAGCAACAGTAGGTCCTGGCTTACCACCTTCTATAAGAGCAACAACACCTGTATAAGCGATACCTGTCTCAACTTCTAACCCAAGACTTTCAAGATGGTCTGCAACTTTTTTTGATGTCCGAAACTCCCTATTTGCAAGCTCAGGGTATTGATGGATGTCATGACGCCACTCGATAACTTTGGGCATCAATGATTCTAATTTTTGGTCAAGCTCAATCTTTAGATCCTCTGTGCCGAATGACAATAAAGTGAAAAAGAGTAAAGAAATAATGCTTAATCTCATACCTTATCTATAATACTGTTGAAATGACTGAAAACAAAAAAATCGTGATCTCACCCTGTATATCCATATGTCAGTATGATCATGAGGATACATGCATAGGCTGCTATCGCACTAAAGAAGAACGTCTCAAGTGGAAGGATCAAGATTCAACTCATCAGTGGAAAGAAGAAAACCTTCAAGCCATTAAACAAAGAATGCCTGAAGCACATCTTCAATCTTGGGATGAGACCTACAACAAAAAAAGAACAAGGATCTTGAGTCGTGAAAAAACTTAGACCTTTCCATCTTGCCATTCCTGTCGATGACATAACGGAAGCAAGAAACTTTTATGGTACAAGATTGGGCTTCCAAGAGGGCCGATCCGATTTAGAGTGGATTGATTACAACTTTTTTGGTCATCAACTTGTTTGCCATCTTTCACAATTCAATAACTCTGAGACAAATAATGTTGATGGCAAGGAAGTGCCCATTCCACATTTTGGAATTGTTTTAGAGTGGTCTCAGTTTGAAGAATTTGAAGAACAACTAAGAATTGCAAAAATCACATTTATTATTGAACCCTATGTAAGGTTTAAAGGGCTTCCAGGAGAACAAAAAACGATGTTTTTTAAAGACCCTTTCGGGAATGCGCTTGAATTTAAATCATTTAAAGATGATGCCAATCTTTTTGCTTCCTAATGGCTTATACACTTGATGACTTTCATTTAAAAGCAATTCAGGACTATGGTCTCGATGCTGTATGGCCTCAGGAGGTGCTTACAGAAGCTAAACTTATTCCCGATGAAGTTGAAAGAGATAAAAATTTTCTAGACCTGCCTTTTGTCACGATAGATGGTGAAGATGCTAAAGATTTTGATGATGCTATCTTTTGTGAGATTGTTCCTGAAGGTTTTAATTTAAAAGTAGCGATAGCAGACGTTTCTTTTTATGTGACAAATGATACACCAATGGATGTTGAAGCCTTGCGCAGATCGACCTCTGCTTATTTTCCAAGAAAAGTAATCCCAATGCTCCCAGAACAGCTCTCCAATGATGTCTGCTCATTAAAACCGAACAAATACAGACGAGCCATGCTTGCTGATGTGTTGCTAGATAAAAGTGGCATGATCATCAGCTATCAATTCAAACAATGCATGATTCGATCGGCTGCAAGACTGACCTATAGTCAGGTAGAGCAAGATTCATTTACAGGCGAATCATTTGCAGGATCCTTATCGGCTGCTTTTGTGCTCCACAAACAATTAAAGGCTAGCAAACAACAAAGAGGGGCATTGGACCTCAATATTGGAGAGCCAGTATTGGTTTTTGATAGATCCAACAAAGTAAAAAAAATATTGCCAAGGTCAAGGTTAAATTCACATTCATTAATTGAAGAGATGATGTTAATCGCCAATATTTGTGCGGCAGATTTTCTCAACAAAAACTATAAAGAAAGTGTATTTAGAAATCATGAATATCCTGAATCAATTAAGATTGATCGACTTAGTCAGGGATTAAAAAAAAGAAATATTAATTGGAATGGCTCTCCCGAAGAGGTTGAAAACCTATACATGCTTGCTAAAAATGTCTCTAGCAGAAAAGATGTAAACATTATTCATATGATGATTTTGCAAGCTATGCAGCGAGCTGCTTATGAAACAAAATGCAAAGGACATTTTGGACTAAAGTTTGATTATTACACTCATTTCACTTCGCCAATTAGAAGATATCCGGATCTTATAGTTCACAGATTAATCAAAGCAAAAATAGATAACCTAGATAGTGATACTTCACAGCTCGAAACTATTCTTGAGCACTGTTCACAAAAAGAGAAGGACGCAGAGTTTGCTTCAAAACAAGTCATACAAAATTTAATCTGTGAGCATTGCAAGCAGTTCAGAGGACAAAAATATTCTGGCTTCATTACAGGGGTAAAAGATTTTGGCTTATTTGTCGACATACCAGACCTTTATACCACTGGTATGTTGCATGTATCTGAGTTGCCTTCAGATCGATATAGATTTAATGCTAGGAATCAATCATTGGATGGCAAACGAAGAGGCAACAGATTTGCTTTAGGTGATAAAATTGAAGTCACCATTGGTGAAATTTTTGAGCTAGAGGGAAAAATATCTTTGTATTATTAAAACCATGAAGGTCACGATTAAAAACTTGCATGTCATCCGCACTTTGATAAATAAATCGCCTGAGATGCTTTTTGAAATCAATTTAAAAAAAGATGGCTCTCATAAATTTAAAGATATCTTGGCAAGTGCTGAGGAAAATAAAATTCAAATCAATTTTAAAAATGATCTGTCAGCAGTATGCAAGGCACCCATTGTGCGAGACATTAAGTCCGACCAATATGAGTTAGGCAATTTGGTGGTGGTATTGGATGAGGTGCAAGATACTAGAAACCTTGGTTCATGTCTTAGGTCTGCATCTTTTTTTGGCGTTGATGCCATCATAATCCCAAAAAACAATTCAGCTGATTACGCTAACCCTGCAGTAATTGAAACTTCGACAGGAGGAATATACGACTTAAAGCTTTTTAAAGTCAGCAACATCTCTCAAACCATTCAACAATTAAAAGAAAATGGTTACTGGATTTCTGGATTCTCTGAGCATGGATCAAACTTTATTGATAGAGATAAGCTTGATGAGAAGAATGTGTTGATTTTTGGTAATGAAGAAAAGGGTATAAGGCAACTGGTACAAAAAAGCTGTGACCAAATCTTGAAAATTAAGCAAATTGGACAAACATCATCATTAAACGTCTCAGTCGCAACAGCAATTGCTTTGTATGAGACTACAAAAACCTAATGTAATAAATTTAATAATTCATTTAGAATAAGCAGTTATGTTATCGCAAAGAACAATCAGAAATAAAATCACAGCATCGGGTGTTGGTCTGCACTCAGGGAAAAGGGTAAATCTGACTTTTCATCCAGCCGAACCTAATACTGGTGTTGTTTTCAGAGTGATTGATGGTGATAAAGAGACTGAAATACCTGCCATTCTTGCACACGTAGGAGACACAACATTATCAACTTCTCTAGAAAAGGATGGCTATAAAATTTCAACCATAGAACATTTACTTTCAGCTCTTGCTGGCACAGGCGTTGATAATTGTATTATTGATTGCGATGGCCCAGAAATTCCT
>Ga0222718_10002467_pt1 | contig 16609 bp, 16 predicted proteins | sample C33_27DmetaG_FD_165045 | JGI IMG/M metagenome (GOLD analysis project Ga0222718, IMG submission 165045) | Estuarine water microbial communities from San Francisco Bay, California, United States - C33_27D | ecosystem: Environmental > Aquatic > Marine > Unclassified | place: USA: California... | reverse complement strand
AATATTTTTTAATATCATTGTCTTCATTTTTATCAATTAATACATTTATAGAACCATTAATTGCCTCATCATGATTTATAGTATCAAAAATATAATACTTTTTTTTATTTTTTCCTGGAATTAATAACTTTATATAGTTTAAATTTTTTTTATCATAAAAAAATCTTTTAGGGATAGAAATACTTAATTCTATAATATTTTTATTAATATTTTTAATAGAAAGAACTTCTGAAACTATTTCACGTACCTTTGATAACTCAATTTTTCTTGGCATTGGTGCTAAAGGTTCTATGGTTATATTATTTGATAAAGTTGAACTTTGACAGAGAAGAATAATATTATTGTCTATTTCCGATTTAGTGAGTATATGATTAATATTATTATTTTTTTGTATTTCTCCACTTATAATTTTTGCCTTACATGTTCCACATATACCTGATTTACAACTATAAGCTAATTTAATATTTTTTTCTAATGAGGCTTCTATTATATTCTTATTTTTGGCTATAGAGTAATTTAAATTATACTTAGGTATAATAATATTAGTATGATCAGAAGACATTTTATTTCCACTTAATAGAACACCCAATGCTTGGGTTGTTAAAGGGAATACCTTCGTTTTTAGAAATAGCAATCATTGAAGAAAATAATTCTCTAATATTATTATTTTTTGAACTTTTTAATCTGCCCCTAAACTTTAAGTTTAGGTTTCTATCAAAGCCAAAAAAATCTGGGGTACAAACTGCGTTATATGATTTCGCGACAATTTGTTTTTCATCATACAAATATGGAATATTTAATTTATATTTTTGTGAAAACAAGATCATATTTTCAAAGCTATCTTCTTTATAGACATTTACATCATTTGGCATAATTGCAGCGGAAGAAATTCCATACTCCTTTAATTCATTAATATCTCTTACCAAGTCAGAAATTATTTCTTTAACAAAGGGACAATGATTACAAATAAAACAAACTAAAGTACCTTTTTTACCTGTGATATTTTTAAGGTTATAATAATTACTATCAACACCTAATAAGGAAAAGTCTTGGGCAATAAAATTTGCTTCAATTTGATTAGATTGAGTTAGCATAATTATTTTTGGCTCCTAAATTTTACTATTTCAAATAATTAATTATCATAATATACTTGAAAGTATTGTTAAGTGATACTATTTATGTGCAATAAATTTTTATTAGGAGGAATTCAACTATATGTCTGTTTTGATAGAAGTTGACCAATTAACAAAAAGCTTTGGCCCATTTATAGCTGTAGATAATATTAGTTTTTCTCTAAAGAGAGGAGAGGTGCTTGGTTTTCTAGGGCCTAATGGTGCAGGCAAAACTACCACTATGAGAATGATAACTGGTTTTTTATCTCCTACTGAGGGTAATATAAAAGTCTGTGGTAATGATGTCTCTAAATACCCATTACAAATTAAGGAAAAAATAGGTTATGTTCCTGAAGGAGCACCACTTTATGGGGAAATGACTGTATTAAATTTTTTAAAGTTTATTGCTGAGGTTAGAAAAATTCCTAAAGAGAGTGTAGATAGTGCTATAGCTAACGCTGTTAAAAAATTAGGTCTAGAATTAGTTTTATATCAGCAATTAGAGACTTTATCAAAGGGATATAAGAGAAGAGTTGGGTTATCTCAAGCCATTATACATGATCCAGACGTTCTAATACTAGATGAACCTACTGATGGTTTGGATCCAAATCAAAAACATGAAGTTAGAAAATTAATTAAAGAAATGGCTTCTACAAAAGCTATAATTATATCTACTCATATTCTTGAGGAAGTCGATGCAGTTTGCACTAGAGCAATGATAATAGCTAAAGGAAAAATGGTAGTGGATAAATCACCAAAAGAACTATTGGTTGGTGCTCCAAAAGGATCAAATTTAGATGATGTCTTTAGAAATCTAACGATAGGGAACAATAAGGTAAAAAATTAATGAATACTATTTTATCTATAACAAAAAGAGAAATAAGTGGCTACTTTGCTACTCCTGTAGCGTATGTATTTATTGTTATATTCTTAATAATGTCTGGTTTATTTACCTTTTATATGGGAGGTTTTTACGAAAGAGGGCAGGCTGATTTAACATCATTTTTTGAGTGGCACCCTTGGTTATATTTGTTTTTAATTCCTGCTATATCTATGAGGCTATGGGCAGAAGAAAGAAGAAATGGAACAATAGAATTATTAATGACTCTTCCTATAAGCACTTCGCAAGCAGTAATAGGTAAATTTATTGCGGCTTGGTTATTTACTGCTATATCCTTGATGTTAACTTTCCCAATGTGGCTTACAGTAAATTATTTAGGTGAACCAGATAATGGGACTATAATAGCAAGTTATTTAGGAAGTTTATTAATGGCAGGAGGATACTTAGCGATTGGTTCTTGTATTTCCTCTTTGACAAAAAACCAGGTTATAGCATTCGTTGTAACTATAGCAGTTTGTTTTTTATTTACCGTAAGTGGTATGCCAATAGTTTTAAACTTCTTTTCTAGTTGGACTCCTCAAGCTCTGCTTGACACAATTGCTTCATTTAGTTTTATATCAAATTTTACAGATTTAACGCAAGGTGTAATAGATATTAGAAATATAATATATTTTATATCTCTAATTATGGGGGCATTAACATTAAATGTCATATCTATTAATTCTAAAAAAGGGATATAGAATGTTACTCTCTTTATTAAAAAACGATAATACATCTTCTTCTACATTAGTAAGATTTGCAGTTTTAGGGGTTATTGTTTTATTTATTTCTTTAAATACATTAAGTAACCAATTGTTATCTGGTGCTAGATTAGATCTTACAGAAAATAATCTTTACACCTTAAATCCAGGTACATTTAAAGTTATAGAAACAATCAAAGAACCAATTACACTTAGATTATTTTTTTCAGATAAATTAAGTAGAGATATTGCTCCTATGAGAGAGTATGGACAACGAGTCAGAGAATTAATAGAGGAATATGTTGTTAGGTCTAATGGTATGATCAGATTAGAAAGAGTTGATCCTGAGCCTTTTACAGATAATGAAGATTTAGCTATCTTATATGGTCTACAAGGTATGCAAATATCTCAAGCAGGAGAAAAATTTTATTTTGGATTAGTAGCAACAAATTCTACAGATGATATCTCAATTATACCATTTTTTGAACAAAACAGAGAAACATATTTAGAATATGATATAAGCAGAATAGTTAATGATCTTGCAAATCCAAAGAAAAAGAAATTAGGTTTAATTAGTACTTTACCTATTAATGGGGGTTTAGCTTATCCAGATGCTCCAGCATCTGATTATGTTCCTCCTTGGGAAATTTATAATAGGCTAGGTGAAGTTTTTGAAATTGTTAGTATACCTTCTGAAACTAATATGATTTCTGAGGATATTGATTTACTAATGGTAGTACACCCTAAGGACTTAAATAATTCCACAAAATATGCAATTGATCAATTTGTTCTTTCTGGAAAAGGAACTATATTTTTTGTTGATCCATATTCTGAAGTTGAAAGAAATGCATTACCTATAGAGCAAAGAAGAACTTATATTCCGGGTTCAAATTTAAACACACTTTTTAGTAATTATGGTGCTTATGTAGAACCCGGAATGATAGTAGGAGATAGAATATCTGGAAGAAAAGTTACTATAGGAAGGTCTCAAAATTCTAGAGTTATTACTTATGTATTATGGTTAGCTTTAACTAAAGATTTAATGAATCCTAACAATTTAATTACTAATGAGTTAGAATCTATTCTCACTAATACTCCAGGTGGTATCATAAGGTCTAAAGACGCAAAATCAAAATTTGAAATTTTATATAGTTCAAATCCCGACTCTATGTTTATAGAAAGGTTTAAAATTCAATTTAGACCTGACCCAACTTTATTATTGTCAGAGTTTCAATCTGATAAAGTTGCGAAGAATTTAGCCGTTAGCTTAACCGGAGAATTTAAATCAGCTTATATTGATGGACCTCCATTACCTGAAGATGGAGAACAACCTATTAAAAATAATGCACATTTACAACAAACTAAAAATGGAAATATACTTATTTTTGCAGATACAGATATGCTATCTAATTCAATATGGACTCAAAAACAAGACAATTTTGGGAAAGAGACATTTACTCCAATTTCAGATAATGGTTCATTAGTTATAAATGCAGTTGAGTATCTTGCAGGAGGTGGAGAGTTGATCGCTTTAAGAACAAGGGGTACTTCAATGCGGCCCTTTATAGTAGTTGAAGAACTTCAGAAAAAAGCTGAGACAGCATATAGAGAAACAGAAAAAAGTTTGCAAAATGATTTAACTATAACTGAAAATAAATTAAGGGATTTACAAAGAGGAGCATCTATTGCTACTCAAGATGGAGCTCCTATTTTATCTAAAGAGCAGGCAGATACTTTACAAGAATTTAAAGACCAAATTATAAATATCAGAAAGAAATTAAGAGATGTTCAAAGAGACTTAAGAGTTGATATTGAAAAGTTAGGATTAATGTTAAAACTATATAATATCTGGATTGCTCCAATACTAGTGTCTATTTCTGCAGTTCTTGTATTTATAATGAGAAGAAGAAAAAGAATTAATCATTTAGCTGGTATGAGAAGTAAATAAAGAAGGATAAAAAATTATGAAGCAGTCAAATGCTTATTTAATTATAATTATAGCTCTAATTTTCGTAGGACTTACATTTTTTGTTAGTTTATATAGAGATGCGGAAAATAGAAGGGTTGTAGGTGAAAGGTTTTTATTTCCTGAGCTAAGTGTTTCTACAGATGAAAATAGCCTCAAATTATTAAATGAAATTGCAGAGGTAAATATTATTAATAATAATGGAAGCTTTTCAATTGTTAGAAATGAAGATAGCTGGTATCTTCCTGGCTTAGCAAATTTTCCTGTTCCTTTAGATAAAATAAAAAGAGTAATAGTTGGTGTTGCTCAATTAGAGACTATAGAACCTAAAACTAAAAATTCTGAACTTCACGGGGAGTTAGGGTTAAATGATGTAAATAGCGATACTAATTCAGCTAGTAAAGTTACTTTAATTAATAATAAAAATGGTGAAGTTGCATCTATTTTAGTAGGTAATGACTCTAAATTTGGAAAAGAAACTAGATATGCTAGGAGGCCAAATGATAATCAAAGTTGGTTAGTCTGGAGAAATTTTGATGTTCCAAATTCTGAAATTGATTGGTTAGATGATACATTATTTACAGTTCACAGAACTAGAATAGCTGATATTACTATAACTCATCCAGATGGTCATGAAGTTTTTATAAAAAGAGATAATTATGCGGAACAATATTTCAAATTACAAAATTTAGATGAAGATACTTTACCAGTAAATCCTTATGTAGGTAATCAATTGGGAAGTGCTTTAGATAATGTTGCATTAATAGATATCCGATCTAAAAATGATATTTCATTTACTGATAAAGCAACTACTATCGTCTACACAACTTTTGATGGCTTAAAAATTATTATTAAAAATGAAAATATCAAAGGTTTTAATTGGGTAAATTTTGAAGCTTCCTCAAATAATAAATTAAGAAGAGAACTTCCAAAAGATGGTCCAGTGAATGTTGGTCTACCTGAGATGAAAAGTTTTAAAAATGTAGAAGAAGAAGTTATTAATCTAAATGCAAAGTTTAGAAATTGGGTTTTTGCATTAAAAAATGAAAAACATCAGCAATTTAATAGCAGGCTTGGAGACCTAACGAAGAAAAAAGATGTTGATGTAAAGGAATAGGTTATTCTCCAGCAAATTCCATTAAAGAGTGAACTTTATAGTCATTATCTATTAATTTAGTACTTCCACCTATATCTGGTAAATTTACTAAAAAAGAGTATTCAATAATATCAGCACCTAACTTTTTTACTAGGTTGCCAGCAGCTATTGCTGTTCCTCCAGTAGCTATTAAATCATCTACTATGACCACTTTAGAGTTATTATTAAGAGATGATATATCAATCTCTAATGAATCAGTTCCATATTCTAGAGAATATTCTTCAGATATGACATCACAAGGAAGCTTTCCTTTTTTCCTAATAGGAACGAAAGCTATTCCTAGTTTTTCAGCAATTATCGAACCAAATATAAAACCTCTTGCTTCAATTCCAGCAATAGCGTTAATATTTTTATTATTATATCTATTAAAATAAACATCAGATATATATTTTAAAGCATTTCCATTGTATAATAATGTTGAAATATCACGAAATAATATTCCAGGCTTAGGATAATTTGGGACTGTTCTTATGAGACTTTTTAAATTCATTATTTTTTTCCTAGTATTAATTTTTTCTAATTATTCTCTATCAGATAATAGTAATATAAGTAATGATATCTATGGTGTAAATACTTACTATACTACAAATGAAAAGGATACTTTAATTAGTATTGCAAGAAAATATGGTATTTCTTTCGCGGACATACTCTCCGCAAATGATGTAAATATGGATCCATGGATACCAGGCAAAGATAAAAAATTATTAATTCCTAAATCGCATATTATACCTTTCAGTAAACGAGATGGAATAGTAATTAATATTGGTGATTTAAGACTATATTACTTTGATGAAGGTGAACTTTTAAATACTTTTCCAATTGGCATAGGAAGAAGTGGTTGGGAAACTCCATTAGGCAAAGCTAAGGTAATTAAGAAGAAAAAAAATCCTGTTTGGATTCCTCCTGATTCTGTAAGGAAAGAGGATCCAAGTTTGCCAAAAGTAGTTGCATCAGGAGATGATAATCCACTAGGCAATAGAGCAATTTATTTATCAATGCCTTCATATTTGATACATGGGACAAATAAGCCCTATGGTGTTGGAATGAAAGTCTCGCATGGTTGTATAAGGTTATATCCAGAAGATATTGAAGCTTTATATGATTTGGTTGCAGAAGGAACTAATGTTAATATCATTAATCAACCTATTAAAGCTGGTTGGAAAGATAATAAATTATATATAGAAGTACATATTTTACCTGAATATGTGACTAGTAGTGAAGAAAAGAAGGTTATAAATAGCACTGATTTATATCCACAAGCTTATGAAGTTATTCAAAAAGCTGCAGGATTAGAAATAACTAAAGTTGACTGGGATAAAGTAAAAAAAGCTGTAAAAATAGCTAATGGTATCCCTATTGAAGTTATGCTAACAAAATAAAAAAAAGGGCTCTAAAATAAGAACCCTTTTAATATAGCAATCTTAATGACTATTTTCGAGAAATTGTTTCAAACATTCTATCAATTTTATCATTTAATGCTCTTAAAGCAGCTTGATTTTGATTAGCCATTTCTACACCACGTTCTGCAACTCTTCTTGCTGTTTGAGCAGCTTGGAATGCTTCATTTGCTCTAGTATTAGCAGCATCAGCTGCAGCTTGAGCTGCTGCAATAGAGTCATCTTGCATTTGTTCCGAAGATCCTGTTGCACTAATAGCTTCTTTAGAAGCCATTTGTGTGTTTTGACATGCAGAAAGACCTACTATTGTAGTACCCACAATAGTAATCATTAATAATTTTTTTATAATTTTGTCCATTTTTAAAGCCCCAAAGTAAATATATATATATAACTTAAGTACTACATTATATATTAAAATGCAAAAAAATTAATGAATTCTGGTTTAATATGTTGATCTTCCTCCTGATAAATCAAAAGCAGCAGCTGTACTATAAGAACATTCATTAGAACTTAACCAACATATTAGAGCAGCAACTTCACTAGGTTGACCCATTCTGCCCATTGGAATTTTTGATACCATATAAGCTTTATGTTCATCACTTACTTGCGAGAGCATCTCGGTTTCTATAACAGCAGGAGTAATACAATTAGCTAGTACTCCAGTTGCAGCCAGTTCTTTACCTAAAGACCTGGTAAATGTAATAACTCCTGATTTAGAGGCGCTATAATGAGCAGCATTTGGGTTACCCTCTTTACCCGCTACAGAGGCAATATTAACTATTCTACCATATTTATTTTCAACCATATCTTTTATTACTTCTCTGCAACATAAAAATGTTCCATTTAAGTTAATATTTATAACTCTTCTCCATTCATCTGGATCGGTATTCTCTATAGTAGCATTTACACCTGCAACACCAGCACAATTAACTAAAATAGAAGGGGAACCAAGCTTATTTCTAACTTCATCAGCAGCTTTTTTTACAGAATCTTCATTTGAAACATCAACTAAAACTGAAAGGGATTTTTCTCCAAGCTCATTTTGGATTTTATTTAACGTATCCTGATTATAATCCCATAATGCCACTTTTGCTCCATTATCAATCATTCTTTTTGCAGTTTCTTTTCCAATTCCACTTCCAGCGCCAGTTATAATTGCAACCTTATTAGAAAAGTTTTCACTATAATTAATCATTTCAATCCCCTATTATTTAGTATATGTTTAAAATAATAATATTATTATAAAATAAATAGATATGAAACAATTTAATAAATATAATATAGCTATAATTCCTGGCGATGGCATTGGTCCAGAAGTTATTAATGCTAGTTTAAAAGTTATCAAAAAAGCATTAAGACTAGATAATATTACTATTAAAGAAAAAAGATATAACTGGGGTAGTAATTATTATAAGAAACATCAATTAATGATGCCAAAAAATGGCCTAGAAAAACTTAAAGAACATGATGCAATATTTTTTGGTGCAGTTGGTGACCAGAATATTTCTGATGACATTACATTATGGGGACTTAGGCTTAAAATTTGTCAAGGATTAGATCAATTTGCTAATATTCGACCATCTAAATATATAGAGGGAATTAAATCTCCCTTAAATAAAAATTTAGCTAAAAAAATTGATTGGTTAATAGTAAGAGAAAATAGTGAGGGAGAATATGCGGGATCAGGAGGAATTGTTCATGAAGGTTTACCTATTGAAATTGGAAGTGAATTAGCAGTTTTTACAAGAGAAGGTTGTAGAAGAATTCATGAATATGCTTTTAAATTAGCATTAAAAAGACCTAAAAAGCATTTAACATTGATTACTAAATCTAATGCACAAAGACATGGAATGAAGTTATGGGATAAAACATTTTATGAAGTTAAGAAAAAATATCCAACAGTAAAAACTGAAAAGTTATTAGTAGATGCTGCAACAGCAGTAATGGTAAATAATCCAGAAAAAATTGATGTGATGGTTGCAACTAATTTGCATGCAGACATCTTATCTGACTTAGCTTCTGCTTTATCAGGAAGTTTAGGAATAGGAGCTACTGCAAATATTACTACTGATAGAAGCCTTCCATCTATGTTTGAGCCTATTCATGGTTCCGCATTTGACATTGTTGGTAAGAATATAGCTAATCCAATAGGTGCTATATGGAGTGGAATGATGATGCTTGAACATCTGGGTGAAAAAAAATCTGCAACTAGAATATATAAATCTATAAAATTATATGCAAATAATAATGGTCCATTTACTCCAGATTTGGGTGGAACTGCTTCCACTAATAAAGTTACAAATGAGATATTAAATTTAATAAAGTAATAAATTATATTATTTAATGGACTTTTTAATTCAAAAAATATTTAATTCCATTCTAATAAATTTTTATTTGGAAAAAAAATGAGTATTAAACCGTATACTGCTGTAGGATTAATTCCTACAGTTAGAGGTATCAGACATAGGTCTGATATAAGACATAATTTAACACACATAAAACATTTAACTAAAGCTGCATCATGGCTTTCGAGTTTGGATATTCCTGTGAGATTAATAGCTGTTCCTGAGGGTGCATTACAAGGTTTTAATGATGAAGTTTTAGATGCTGAACATGAAGATTTTGCAAAAACATGTTGTATTGACATCCCAGGTTGGGAAACAGATATGTTAGGAGGCATAGCTAGAGAATATAATAGTTATATCATTGCACAAGCTAAAGCTAGACATCCAGATTGGCCAAATAGGTTTTTTAATTGTGGCTTTATTATAGACCCTTCAGGTGAAGTAATTTTGGTTCATTATAAGGTTTCTCCATTATTTCCAGTAGAACATTCTGTTTGTCCACATGATATATATGATTGGTGGATTGAAAAATATGGTAATAATTTAGATGCATTTTGGCCAGTTGTAGAAACCGATATTGGAAGATTAGGAATTATGATGGCTAATGAAGGCTCTTACCCAGAAAATGCTAGAGCTTTAGCTTTAAATGGTGCTGAAATAGTTTATAGAGCTTCTTATCCACATCCTGCTACAGGTAATGATATGTTTGAGATACAGAGTAGGGCTAGAGCCTTAGATAATAATATGTATGTTTTAGCTCCTAACATGGGAACTTATTATTTACATAAAGAGGGTGACACACCGATAGATACTTTTGGAGGTAGATCTTATATAATTGACTATAAAGGAAAAATAGTAGGTAGACAGGATTATGGTGGATCTTCGACTTATGTTTCAGGAGTGATTGATATAGAAGCATTAAGGTTTCATCGTGAAAATGCTCAATGGGATAATTGGATGAAAGATATTAGAACTGAGCTATATCAGCTACTATATAAAGATCCTATTTATCCTAAGAATTTGTACCTTGATAGAATTCCAATGAAACATAAGGAATATAAAACTAAAGTAATTGATAAACAGATAAAATTATTGCATGATAAAGGTATATGGGTTAAATCCAAAAAATAAAATTTACAGGGAGATGTAGATGTTTAAAAAGGGAGAGCAGGATGTACTTTCTGCGTTAGATCAAACTAATTATGAAAATGAAAGAGTAAAAATTTTATTAAATGAACATGAAATGCCAACACATTGGTATAATATTTGTTCTGATTTAAAAACTCCATTGGCGCCTCCATTAAATCCTGGAACAGGAGAACCTATTGGACCGGAGGATCTAGCTCCTCTTTTTCCAATGGAATTAATTATGCAAGAAGTGAGTACAGATAGGGAAATCGAAATTCCTGATCAGGTTAGAGAAATATATAGGCAATGGAGACCAAGTCCTCTATATAGAGCGAGAAAGTTAGAAAAAGCTTTAGATACTCCAGCTAAAATTTATTACAAATATGAAGGTGTAAGCCCATCTGGTAGCCATAAGCCTAATACAGCAGTTCCCCAAGCATATTATAATAAAGAAGAAGGTGTAAAAAGATTAACGACAGAAACAGGTGCAGGACAGTGGGGATCTTCGCTAGCTTTTGCTGGTTCTATATTTGGTTTAGAAGTAGACGTTTATATGGTTAAGGTTAGTTTCAATCAAAAGCCTTATAGAAGAGCATTAATGGAAAGTTTTGGTGCTAGATGTGTTGCTAGCCCAAGTAATGAGACAGAATCTGGTAAGGCAATTTTAAAAGATAGTCCAGATAGTACTGGTAGTCTTGGTATAGCAATATCGGAAGCTGTAGAAATGGCTGCTCAAAGAGATGATACTAAATATGCATTAGGTAGTGTTTTAAATCATGTTCTTTTGCATCAAACTATTATTGGTCAAGAGAGTATGAAGCAATTAGAGATTGCTGGTGATGAGCCTGATGTAATAGTGGGTTGTACAGGAGGGGGATCTAATTTTGCTGGTATAGCTTTTCCTTTTATAGGAAGAAATTTAAGAGGAGAAAGTAAAACTAGAATTGTTGCAGTAGAACCAGCTAATTGCCCAACTTTAACTAAAGGAAAATATGCCTATGATTTTGGTGATACTGGACATTTAACTCCATTAGTAAAAATGCATACCTTAGGATCAGCTTTTGTACCGCCTGGTTTTCATGCTGGTGGTTTAAGATATCATGGTATGTCTCCATTAGTTAGTCATTTAGCTAATGAAGATGAAATTGAGTGTACTTCTTATAAACAGTTAGAGTGTTTTGAAGCAGGTGTAACATTTGCTAAGGCTGAAGGTATATTGCCTGCTCCAGAGGCAAATCATGCTGTAAAAGGGGCTATTGTTGAGGCTTTAAAAGCTAAAGAAGAAGGACAAAACAAAACTATATTATTTAATTTATGTGGTCATGGCCATTTTGATATGCAAGCTTATACAGATTATTTTGGTGGTAAACTTAAAGATCAAGACTATGATGAAAGTGAAGTAGCCATGGCTTTAGCAAATTTACCATCTGTATCTGCCTAATTATTAATTAAAAAATCATTAATATTAGTTGCAACTTCTTTTGGATATTGAGTATGAGGACTGTGTCCACAGTTCTCTAACTCAAATCTCTTTGTAAAGCCATTAGTATAATTTTCTATGCTTTCAAGTTGTTTGATTGTTCCATAAGTATCCTGCTTTCCTTGAATTAATAGAATAGGACAATTTATTTTGCTTAAATAATTTTCTATGTTCCAATTAATAAATTCTTTAGAAAGCCAAACATTACACCAACCATTAAACGCTCCATCTGGATCATTATGATACTTACTAAGTTTATCTCTTAAATCACTGTTTTTCCATAATTTTTTAGCATCCTGTATGCCTTTAATAGAAACTTTTTCAACAAAAACATGAGGGGCTTCTAAAACCATTGATTTTACTTTATTGCCACTACCAGTGTAAATTAATGCTATTGAAGCTCCATCAGAATGGCCAAGTAAAATAGGTGAATTTATCTTTAAATAATTTAAAATTTTTGGAAGAAAATAGTTAGCTTCATAGTGCATATAGTCAGTTTTTCTAGGTTTTGTTATTGCTGAAGAATTTCCCATACCAACTCTTGAGTAAATTACTACATCACGTTTTGTTAAGTTATAAATTTTTTCTGGAAAGCTTTTCCATAATGATATGGACCCAAGACCTTCGTGTAAAAAAATTATTGGTTCTAAGCTAGAATTTTTATGTATAAGTGATTTAATTTCAATGCTAATACCATTAATTACTAAATTATCGTTTATTTCATTCATAATTTTTTCTTAATTTATATCTCTGTATTTTACCGGTTGCTGTTTTAGGTAGCTCGTCTACAAATTCATACCAACGTGGATATTTAAATGGTGTTAATTGCTCTTTAACGTGATTTGTAAGTGCTAGCTCTATGTTTTTTATTATTTTTGATTTAGTTTTTAGTATGATATAAGCTTTTGGTTTTATCAAATTATCAATATCTCTATTTGCTACGACCGCAGCTTCCAATACTTCTTCATGCGTTTGTAAAGCTGCTTCAACTTCAAAAGGGGATACATATTGCCCTGAAACTTTCATCATATCATCAGCTCGTCCACAATATGTATATATTCCATCTGAATTTCGTATATATTTATCACCGGTTTTTGTCCATTGACCATTAAATGTTAAATTAGATTTTTCTGGTTTATTCCAATAGCTACTTGCACTTGAAGGGCCATTTATTTCTAATTCCGCAATTTCATTATCATTTGCTAATTTTCCGTCATCTTTTATAAGCCTCGCTTTATAACCTTTTACTGGCTTACCAGAGGCCCCAGGAGTAATATTATCAATCGTATTTGAAATAAATATATGAAGCATCTCAGTAGAACCAATGCCGTCTAGTATCTGTACTCCTGAAAATTTATACCATTTTTCATATAAATTTGCGGGTAAAGCTTCACCTGCTGATATAGATAATCTTAATGATTTGAAAAGATCTGAACTCATATTTGCATTTAGTAAAGCAGCATAGAGAGTAGGGACTCCAAAAAATAAGGTAACAGAATACTTTTTAATAATATTGGAAACAGATTCAGGAGTTGGTCTATCTGCCATAAGTATAGATGTAGCTCCTACGCTCATAGGGAATGTAAGAGCATTGCCAAGCCCATAAGCAAAAAATAATTTTGCAGCTGAAAAGCAAATATCATTATCAGTAATATTTAATACTGTTTTTGCATAATTATTTGATGTTGCAATTAAACTTTTATGCATGTGAAGAGTTCCCTTAGGAGAGCCTGTAGAACCAGAAGAGTATAACCAGAAAGCTGTATCATTTTCATATGAGTTATATGGTTCCTCTATGTATTCTGATGTTTGATTAATTAAACTTTTAAGACCTTTATCATCATTTATAATAATTAAAGTATCTTTATTTTCACTCATAATAGGTTTGAATTTATCAATTAAATGATCTGATATAATTACTGCTTTTGCAGTTGAGTCTTCAATCATATATTTGTAATCTTTACTAGGCAATAGAGTATTAATACAGATTGGAATGATGCCTGACCAAATAAGGCCTAAAAATACTATAGGGTAGCATATATTATCATCCATACATATAATCACTCTATCATTAACAGCAATATTGCTGTTTTTTATAGAATATGAAAAAGCCTTAACTTTATGATAAAGTTCACTGTATGTAATTTTTTCGTTATTATCTATAAAAGCTATTTTATCAGGGTTTTTAATAATATTCCTGTATAAAAGGTCATATGCTGCATTATAGTTTTTTTTTGTAAATTTGCTCATTATTTATAATTGTTCTTTAATATTATTTTTAAACCATTCTACAGCGACTTCTTCCGGTAAACTTCCATCTGAAGCATCATGATAAAATGCATCTCCAATTTTAGTAGCATTAAGAGAATCTAACAAATTAGAAAATTTTTTTCCTCCATAAGCAAAAGTATCTCTATATGTCATATCACCTAAACCAAATAAAGCATAATTAATATGACTTAAATCAGGTGATAGTTCTTTTAATTTATTATAAAAATCTTGAGCACTGTCAGGAACATCTCCCTGACCATAAGTAGAGGAACATATTAAAACTGGACTTTTTGCTTTAATTAAAATGTCTAAATCTGAATTATCTATTTCAATAATATCTGTATCTAAATTAATTTCATTACAATATTCTGCGATATCTTCAGCAGCCATAAGAGCTGTTCCAGTCATAGTAGCTACTAAAATTAAAAGTTTTTCAGAGTTCATAAAAAAATCCTTACTAAAATTGTTTACATTTACATTATATATGCACTATAATGCATATATTATTTATCATTAGTTTTGAAAGTTGTAAATGAATAATATAGCTGAATATAAGAAAAATATTATATTAGATTCAACAAACCCTAGAAATGGAAATAATGAAATTAATATTGGCTTACTTGTAAAAAAATATAGACTAAAAAGGGGGATCACTCGTCAAGTTTTAGCAAATAAATCAGGCATTTCTCTAAGGTATTTAGCTCAATTAGAAAGTGGTAAGGGTAACCCAACCGTATCTATAATTGCTAATATTGCATATGCATTAAACTTATCTTCATATGAATTTTTTTATAATGATAAAGATGTTATCGAAACCAACTTAATAAATAATAAGATTAAAAGTTTTAATTCAACACAAAAAAATAAAGTTTTTGAATTAATTGATAACATTTATAAAGAAAACAATTCTAAAAAAAATAAGAATAAAATTGCCTTAATTGGGTTGAGAGGCGCAGGAAAGTCTACTCTAGGTAATTTATTACACAAAGAATACACTTATCCTTTATTTGAAGCTACTAGTGAAATAGAAAAACTAGGAGGAATGAATATAAATGAAATTATTGAATTAGGTGGACAAGGTATGTATAGACGTTTTGAATTCGATGTAGTTAAATCGTTAAATGAAAATAATACTAAGTTAATACTTCTTGCAGGAGGAAGTATAGTTTCTGAGGATAAAACTTATAATTATGTATTAAATAATTATTTTACTATTTGGATCAAAGCAAGTCCTAGTGAACATATGGAAAGAGTATTAAGTCAAGGTGACTCAAGACCAATGAGCTCAAATCCTAGAGCTATGGATGATTTAAATAATATATTGAATGAAAGAGTAGCGCTTTACTCTAAAGCAGATTTAATTATTGATACAGAAAATAAGTCAATACAAGATTCATATAAAAATTTAAAGACTAAATTATTTTGATTTGATATTTTTAGATAGTGCATTATATTGCACACATGTATATTGGAGGATACTATGATAACTTTCGACAGAGACCCTAATAATTATAAGCACTGGAAAGTGGATATTAAAGAAAATAAAGCTACTTTATTTCTAGATGTGTCTGAAAAAGATGGGATAAAACCTGGTTATGATTTAAAGCTAAATTCTTATGACTTAGGAGTGGATATCGAATTAAATGATATAGTACAAAGAATTAGATTCGAACATCCACAGGTGAAAGTTGTAGTTATAACTTCAAACCAAGAAAAAAACTTCTCTGCTGGTGCTAATATTTATATGCTCGGTCAATCAGAACATACTTGGAAGGTGAATTTTTGTAAGTTTACTAATGAGACACGCAATGGCTTTGAGGATTCTAGTGAGTCCGGTTCTTTAAAATTTATAGCGGCAGTAAATGGTATTTGTGCCGGAGGAGGGTATGAAGTTGCTTTAGCATGTGATGAAATTTTACTAATAGATGATAGATCTAGTACAGTTAGTTTACCTGAAGTTCCTCTCTTAGGAGTTCTTCCTGGAACTGGCGGTGTAACGCGATTAATTGATAAGAGAAAAGTAAGGAAGGATCTTGCAGATATATTTTGTACGAATGCAGATGGTATAAGAGGAAAAAAAGCAGTTGATTGGAAATTAGTTGATTATATTGCTCCTCCTTCAAAATTTGCAGACCTTATTGATGAAAGAGTTAAAAAAATTACTAGTACAGTC
>Ga0222718_10002465_pt1 | contig 16622 bp, 32 predicted proteins | sample C33_27DmetaG_FD_165045 | JGI IMG/M metagenome (GOLD analysis project Ga0222718, IMG submission 165045) | Estuarine water microbial communities from San Francisco Bay, California, United States - C33_27D | ecosystem: Environmental > Aquatic > Marine > Unclassified | place: USA: California... | reverse complement strand
TACGATATCAAACATTATTAGACAGCGTACAAGGTCGTGGTCCATGTTTAGCGTTTTTGCCATTTTGCTCATTACCAGAACTTGAAGGTTGTATTCTCATTTGGGATTTTATGGAATCTATTCATTCTAGGTCTTATACATACATAATAAAAAATGTATATTCTAATCCTGCTGATGTCTTTGATAAGATATTAACAGACAAGTATATTACAGAAAGAGCAGAATCAGTTACACTAACTTATGATGAGTTAATTAATTCTGGACAAAGATGGTTACTTGATAATAAAGGTAGCACAAAAGAATTAAAAAGAAAACTGTGGCGTGCTTTAGTCAATGTAAACATACTAGAGGGTGTTCGTTTTTATGTGTCTTTCGCATGTAGTTTTGCGTTTGGTGAATTAAAGTTGATGGAAGGTAGTGCAAAGATTATATCATTAATCGCAAGAGATGAAAGTCAGCATCTTGCCGTATCTCAACATATAATTAAAAATTATAAAAATAAAGAAAACGATAAAGAGATGTTAGAAGTAATTAAAGAAGAAGAAGGCAATGTCATTCAGATGTATAAAGACGCTGTAGAACAAGAAAAAAGATGGGCAAACTATCTATTTAAAGATGGTTCTATGATAGGTCTAAATGATAAACTACTACATAACTATGTAGAATTTATTGCAAACAAAAGAATGAGAGCGATTGGTTTAGAACCACTTTACGATCAACCAGCAAATCAAAATCCATTACCGTGGACAGAGCATTGGTTAAATAGTAAAGGGTTACAAAATGCACCTCAAGAAACAGAGATTGAATCTTATGTAGTAGGTGGTATTAAACAAGATGTAGAAAAAAATACATTTGAAGGATTTAAGTTATGATAATTTGCGAACAATGTGAAGCTGAATTTAGAATTAGAGTGGACAATGATTTACCTGTAAAATTTTGTCCATGTTGCGGTGAAGCATTACATAATGATGGAGAATGGGAAATAGAAGATGAGGACGCAGTCAGCGAAAGCAAAGGGTAGAAGACTTCAACAATGGTTTCGAGACCTATTGATTGAAAAACTACATATACATCCAGAAGATATAGAATCCAGATCAATGGGTGCTGGTGGTGAAGATTTAATCATGGCCAGAGCCGCAAGATTAAATTTTCCATACAGTATTGAATGTAAGAATGTTGAAAAGTTAAATGTATGGGAAGCATACAAACAAGCAAAAGAAAATTCAAAAGATCATGAACCCATCGTGGTCATGAAAAAAAATAATCACAAACCATTAGTAGTTGTTGATGCTGAACACTTCGTTCAGATATATAAGGATTGGACAGATGATACTCACAGGAGTTGACACTAATCATGAAGACCTAATTGATTGGTGGTTAAGAAACGCTACAACACATATTAAAGATCATAAAATAGGTGTTTGGGATTTTGGTATGTCCATATCAAAAAGAGAATTTATCAAAACACATTATCCACAAGTTTGGTTATCTATGCCATTAGATAAACATTTTACATCAGGTTGGTTTTACAAATTACATGCAGTTATAGAAGCACCAGAAAAAAGTGTTGCATGGTTAGATGTAGATTGTGAAATACTTACAGATATATCTGATGTATTTAATTTAGTACCACCAGACATGATAGGACTTACAAGAGATTGGGTAAGAGCTAATTGGTGGGCAACAGGTGTGATAGTTGTAAATGACAGACCTAAATTGTTATTTGACTGGAGTAATAGATTAAACGAAGGTAACATACGAGGTGATCAAGAAGCATTAAATGAATTAATTGGAAACAATAATCATGACGAAGTACAGGAATTACCACAAGAATATCAATGGTTAAGAATATCTTTGAATAAAGGGGTTGATAGTCCAACGAAAAAAGTTATACATTGGACAGGACCTGTGGGGAGAGAACACATAAGGAAAAATTTAAAATGATAAAGTCAATATTAACACCAACAAGAAATAGACCAGCAAACTGTGAAAGATTTATTAAGTCAGTTTATAATTCTAGCACTATACGAAAAAATGTAGAAATGATATTTTATGTTGATGATGATGACCCAGCAATTGATGCTTATAAATCACTACACTGGCATGCTCAAAAAGAATATGAAGAATTTAAAAATATAGAATTTGTTTTTGGTAATCCTATGTCTGTATCTAAATCATGGAACATTATTGCTGAAAGATCAATAGGTGATGTGTTGATTATGGGTAATGATGACTTAGTTTATCGAACAACATCTTGGGATGAATTACTTGATATAGAATTAAATAATTATATACAGGATAAAGTATATGTTGCATGGATGGAAGACGGCATTAATGGAGAAAGACATTGTGCTTTTCCTATCGTAAGTAGAGAATGGTATGAGTGTTTAGGTAGATTTACTCCAGGTACTTTTCATTTTGGGTATAATGATACTTGGATATTTGAAGTGGGTAAGATGTTAGATAGATTACATTTCATACCACATGTTAAAGCAGAACATTTACATTTTAGTGTAGGCAAGTCAGATATGGACGATACTTATGCTCACAACAGAACAAAAGAAAAAGGTAATCTCTATGCTAAAGATCAAGTGCTGTTTAATAAAACGAGAGCGGCACGAATGGATGATAGAGATAGATTAAGAGAATTAATAAAAATAGGCAAAGTTAAAAAATTAAAACCACATATAATTGATCCTAAACTTAAAAAAAATTTTAAATATGTTGATGTGAACAAGTTAAAAAAAGAATGGGCTGCAGTGGGTCATAGATTAAAAGAAGATCCATTACCTCATCAAAAAGAACAATACAAAAAATTATGTGAATCAATAGATAAAAATGGCATGACATATCCTATTATTGTTGCAGGTGATATGAGAGTATTACGAGGCAATCAAAGAGCATGGTATTGTATTGATAATAAAATTGATATGATAGGAGCATATGTTATTAATGAAGGTGAAGTAGATAGATATATTCAATTAACATACATACATAAAAGTGAATATCCTCTATGAAATATGCCATTTACAGAATACATTATGGATTAGACTTTTTAGGTAAGTCTATTGAAAGTGTTATAGATCAAGTTGATCAAATATTTGTGTTCTGGTCTAAACAACCATGGTACAAAGAATGTAAAAACTTACCACCTCTTAATGAAAATGTATTAGAGTTTTGTAAGAAGTATGATAAAGTTATCGTAATAGAAAAAGAATTTGATTTACCAGATAACCAATTTAAGTTAATGTATGATGATGTTGTAAGTAAATATCCTAAACCTGATCAAGTGTTAATGATAGAGCCAGATATGGTTTGGGATAAAGAAGAATTAAAAAAGATATGGAAATTGAACGACAAAGAAATATCATTTAGTCAAATAGAGTTTTGGAAAAATGAACAATGGTATATTAAAAGAGATAGACCAGGTCCTACATTATGGAATGTTGCACCAAAGAAAACAGTAAAAGGAACTTGGGAAACAAAAAACACACACTCTACTATCAAATGTAAAAACTATGGTTTCTGTTTATCACCAGAAGTTATGAAGTATAAACATGAAGTCGCTATGCAATCATCTAAGTATTACAGAGATAGTTCTCCAAGTAAAGAATGGTACGAAGATAAATGGTTGAACTGGACACCAGAAACAGAGGACTTAGAAATATCAGAAAAACATAAACACTATATAAAGAAAGCATATCCATATGGCACTTAGAATATCAGATTACGAACCAGTCAAAGTACATCACGGCGAAGGTTTTGAAATAGGTCTCTATAAAAAAGAGAACGAGTATATTATATACAGACATGCCGCTAGAGGTAAGATCAAAAACTTTGTTGGTAACTATGAATACATTGATAATAATGATGTATCACATTTAAAACCAATCACCGAAGATATAGGATTACAAATTATAGATCGTGTAGAAAAAGGAATGAAATATTCCAACATCTATATCTTCTATGATGAAACACCTACGGAAACAGAATTACCACATGAACCAAGTGAAGAAGAACACAAGTTTACATCTACTGGTATTAAGTGGTGGCGTCATCAAGAAGCAATGATGAATTATTTAAAAGGCGATCCTAATACAGTCATATCTACACACATAAGTCCAGAGGGTGCTTGTAATTTAAAATGCCCATATTGTAGTGTGACATACAGAGATACACATAGTCGTATTGATATGGATACAATTAAAGACTATGTAACAAAATTGAAGACGAGAGGACTGAAGGCAGTAATATTAACTGGTGGGGGTGAACCTACTGCCTACAAACATTTTAATGAATTAGTTAGATGGTTATATGGTCAAGGACTACAAGTTGCATTGATTAGTAATGGTAGTAAAGCATATTGGAAACGCATTGATGAAGATGTATGTAAAATGTTTACATGGGTTCGTATATCAATCAATGTATTCTTTGATTGGGAAAACAGAATAGGTTTGCCATTAGAGAAGTTTGATTTAAATAAAACAATCATTGGTAACTCTATGGTCTATACAGTTGAACATGAACTATCAGATGAAGTCATGGCAGACAGAGTTGGGTTGTTAAATAAAGTATCTAAAGTAGCAGACGCTTGTGGTAGTAAGTATATTCGTTTATTACCTAACTGTTTATTGCAACAAGAGAACTTGATACGACAACACAAGAGTTTAGATAATGTTTTATCACAAGTGACAGACAAAAGATTCTTTCATCAATACAAAGTACATGGCGCACCTAAAACACCGACATGCCATCAAAGTTATTTTAGACCATATCTATCTGAGGAGATACATAAAGAGACAGGTAAACCTGGAACAGTTTATCCATGCGATAGTGTGGTGTTAAATGATAACTTCGAACACTTTGCTGAAGAATATCAGTTATGCCATGCAAGTGATATATTAGACTATCTGGATAAAAAAATAGAACAACGATTTGACGCAACAAAAAGATGTACAGGTTGTGTCTTCACAAACAATGTCGATATGCTAGATGATTTTTTAGCAGGCAAAGTAAACAGATTTGATGAATTTAAGGAACCACTAGAACATGAAAACTTCATTTAACGCACCAAATTATTTTGATGAGAATTATTACGAGAGAGGTGCAGAGACAGGTAAGTCTTTGTACTCACATTATCGCTGGATGCCAGAACTTACGATACCTATGTGTCATCACATTGCTCGATATACAGAATTAACACCAGAACAAAAACTATTAGACTTTGGTTGTGCCAAAGGTTTCACAGTAAAAGGTTTAAGACTACTAGGATATAAAGCGTTTGGTGTAGATGTATCTGAATATGCTGTAAGTAAAGCAGATGAAGATATAAGAAGATGGTTAGGTGTTATACAACCTAAAGATCATTTGGTTTGTGCAGGACCGGATTCTTATGATTGGATCTTATGTAAAGATATATTAGAACATATACCATACGAAGATATAGACGAACAGTTGTCCGTTCTAAATAAAGGTGGTCAAAAAATTATGGCAATGATTCCATTAGGTGATGGTGAGAAATATATTATTGAAAGTTATGAACATGATAAATCACATTTTATAAGAGAATCACTAGAATGGTGGATATTAAAATTTGAAGATGCTGGTTGGAAAATACAAACAGCAACACATGACTTAGGACCGTTTAAAAAGAATTGGCAAAAGGTTGATGATAAAGGAAACGGATTAATAATTGCAAGTAGGAGTTAGAATGAAAGAAAAAGTTGATCATGTTGTTAATTGGATAAAAGATTACGCTGAACAAAATAAAAAAACAAGTTTAGTTGTAGGTGTATCTGGTGGTATTGATAGTAGTGTTGTTTCTACATTATCAGCAATGACAGGATTAAAAACTATACCAATTGTAATATCAATTAAAAATAAAGACATGTTAGCACTAGAACACGCATGGTGGTTAGAAGAAAAGTTTTCTAATGTAAGTAAAAGAGTTGTCAATTTAGAAAAGATATTTCATGAGTTTGAAAACGCATCAAAGTATCTAGGTGCAGACAGCGAACATGCCTTTGCCAACAGTAGAAGTAGATTACGAATGATGATGTTGTATCAAGTGGCAACATCAACCAATGGTTTAGTTGTAGGCACAGGAAACAAAGTAGAAGACTTTGGTGTAGGTTTCTATACAAAGTATGGTGATGGTGGTGTTGATATATCACCTATTGCAGATTGTATGAAAAGTACAGTATTTAAAATGGCACACTATTTAAATATATTACAAGATATACAAGATGCTCCACCTACTGATGGTTTATGGGATGATGGTAGAACAGACGAAGATCAAATAGGTATGACTTATGATGATCTAGAAAAGGCAATGGTTCAACATGAACTAGGTGCGATTGTTACAGTTCCACAAGAGTTAGAAAAATTAGACATATATAGAAAAATAAGAAAACAGAATAAGCATAAGATGGTTCCAATACCTGTATGCAGTATGGAGAAATTTAGATGAAAATTGGATTTATAGGATTAGGAAAATTAGGCAGAGATGCTGCTGAAGTTTTAAATGAAAAACATGATGTAACAGGTTATGATCCCAACATAACAGTTCCTGAAATATCTGGAACACTAGAAGAAACATGTAAGGGTAAAGATGTTGTATTGGTTGCAGTACAAACTCCACACGATCCAAAGTATGGTGGCGAAACACCTACTTCACATTTAGAACCAAAAGATTTTGATTATTCATATCTAATACAAGCAGTTAAAGATGTAGATGCTTTAGTTGATAAAGGTACATTGATATCTGTTATCTCTACTGTATTACCAGGAACTGTAAGACGAGAGATATTGCCATTGGTTAAGAATGGTAGATTTATTTACAATCCATATTTGATTGCACAAGGCACAGTTAAATGGGATATGAGATATCCTGAAATGATTATGATTGGAACAGAATCAGGTAAAGAAGATGGCGATTCAGCAATACTTCGAAATGTTTATGATCCTATATTAGAAAAGCCGACAGTAAGATACGAGATAGGCACTTGGGAAGAAATAGAAGCATTGAAAGTTTTCTATAATACTTTTATTACCACGAAGTTGTGTTTAGTCAATATGATACAAGATGTCGCCATGAAAGTAGGCAATATCAATGTTGATATGGTTACTGATGCTCTAAAACATTCTACACAAAGAATTATGGGACCTAGTTATATGATGGCAGGTTTTGGTGATGGTGGTGCATGTCATCCACGAGACAATATCGCATTAAGGCATATGGCAAAAAATCTAAATCTAGGTTATGATTTATTTGATAGTATTATGAAAGTTCGAGAACAACAAGCAGAGAACATGGCACGATATGTTATGCAGTTTCAGATGCCTGTCGTAATTCTTGGAAAAGCATTTAAACCTGGTATTGATCAAACAATAGGCAGTCCTTCTATGTTAGTTGGTTGGTATATTGAAAAACTCGACAGTAGTATGAAAGTCTATTATGATGAAGCACCAGATGATGGTTCCTTTACTTATCTGATACATGATAGATTTCTGATACCAGAAGTATTTAATCCAGGTAGTTGTATTGTTGATCCATACAGATCATTGAAACATTCAGACGCAACAAAACATTGTGTAATAAAATATTACGGCAATACTAGAACAAACAGATAATGAAATACCTCTTTGGTGTACCATATTACAAATATAATATAAACACACCAGAAAGCGTATTATCACAAATAGAAAAAAATTATGAAATAGATTCTAGTAGAAATAGTTGGGATAGTAAATCTTATCTACACAGTAAGACACATCATTCAAACAACGACAGAGGCAATCCTAAATTCAAAGAGGTAGATTACAAACCTTTGATGCCTGTTTACAAAAAAGTCTTTGATACTTTCATGAAAGAGTTAGATTTGAATTGTCAATACAAATGGACAATTGCTAATTACACAGCTATGAAGTCACAACAATACATGAGAGCTCATGATCACATAGGTGATAGCGATTATACTTGTATTCATTATGCGAAGTTTAATCCTAAGAAACACAGCACAACCACATTCTATAATTCACATCAATGGGCAAATAGTATTAAGTATATACGACCAGACTATTACAACAAGTTAGATGTACGAAATGAAAAACATAGTTATCAATTACCATACTTTCAAGTACCTACACAAGAAGGTGATTTATTAATCTTACCATCTTGTGTAGTTCACGAAGTGCCACCGTTTGAAAGTGATGAACTACGAGTAACTATTGTAATTAATCTTTCGATTAGATGAAACCTTTAAAATCAGAAACTCAATATTATCAACATCCACATACAAAAGAGCCAATGCAACCAACGGCATTTAATTTATCTCATTTATGTGCTATTGATGATAACACTCCACCAGAAGATAAAAAGGCGATGTCTTTAATGCTAGAAAAAAGAATATCTGATGAGGGTATGTTACATCCTTTACTGATTAAAGAAAAAACTAATTCTATGTGGAATCATTTAAAACATAAAATATCAGAACATGCAAAGTATGTAATATGGTATGGTAACAATAGATATAGATATGCATTAGAACATGGTTATACTCATATAGATTGTATTATAGTTCCTACTGGTGCAAAAGACAGTTTATGTGAACAAATGCAAATACCAACCTCAACAAATAAGATAAACGAAAACATTTGGTTAGAAGAAGGTAAAAAGTTGTTAAACTTTAGATGATTATAATATATGTTCTTCTCAGTAGTTATCTATTGATGATATTTGGTGTAGGAACATATGCCACATTCTTTGATTTAAAAAAGACACATTTTTTAGATGTTTATATTATCATATGTGCGATTAATTTTGCCCTAATTCTCATCAAAAACAGAACAAAATAAGAACAAAAGGGGTGGTCAAGAATGTCGCACCCTCTTAAACCCTTGAAAAATAAGGGTTTTTTTCTCAATTTTTTTAATATTTTCCCTTGACTTATTGCTCAAAACCAGTTAATGTATAGTCATATTATGAATATTTTAAACGAAAGGTCTATTATGACAAAATCAGAATACTTAGTATTAAGTTTTATGATGATTATAGGTTTAGGGTTTATCGACATTCTATGGATATTTGGTGTTGAGAACTCAAAAGAATATACTTGGTGGTATGTTCTTCATTTATTAGGGGGTAAGTAATGTTATTTAAAATTATAATAACTATATTATTAACTTTGATTTTATTAAATCAATGTGTGGGGAATATATTATAATGGCGTTTCATGTAGTTTATTCTAGACACTATTGGGATCATGAGGATCCTGGTTCATTCGCTAACTCATGGACAATATACAGAAATGTTCCGTATTCTGAATTGTTCAAAATGAAAGATGCGATACCTTCTCTCAAAGAAAATGCAGATTTAGTTTATGCAGACTATGAGAGTAAAAGGGATTTCAAAACTGATCCTGAACAGTTTATTTCTTCAGAAGTTTTTATCGTAGATGATGAAGAATATTATTGGACTTATAGTGATGAGTTTGATCTTCACGAGACACCATATGCTGATTCTAGTTATTATCACGACTATGGTCAGAAATTACCATTTATGTTATTAAAAGATTTTAAGGAGGCATCATGAAATATAAATTAAATCAACAAACTACGATTATAGTATTATTGTTATTATTAGTATTAAAACAATATGGAGTTCTTTAATGATAGATTATTTAACATTCATTGAAGAATTGAAAAAGATTAGAGAAACAAACAATACAAGGTTTGCAGACCCTAGTCAGACTAATAAAGTTATTGATCAAACTGTTGAAAAATATGAGAATATGGTTGATGAATTTGAAAAAGATCAAGAAAATCAACAAAAATTAACCCTTGACAACGCAGTCATTTCCTGATAGTATTAACGAGTATGGCCATTATTTACACGAGTTTTAAGAAAAGAAAAAGAAAGAAATTGCCTCTTACTGATAGTTTGATTAAGGCAAGATCAGATCACAGACAATATCTCAAATCATTAGGTATTGATCCTGATAGAAAGATTGATAGAAAGAATTTTAGAGTTATACCTAATTGGTATGATACTAGAAATGAGGGCGTAGTTCAGCCGGTCAGAACGCCTGCCTGTCACGCAGGAGGTCGTGGGTTCGAATCCCATCGTCCTCGCCAGAAGTCAGGTGGTACTAAACCTCATTACAACTGGCGATTAGAAGAAAGTAAAAACTTTACTGTTGCACCTGCTTACAACAAAGGGGCGTATCAAGTAATACCAAAAAAAGAAATAAAAGATATAGGAAGGTAACATTATGGCAAAATCAAGAAAACAAACAATTATGGAAAACACTCTATCTATGGAAGATATCATGAAAGAGTTTAACAGTTATGAAACTGGCGTTGAGAAAGCAAAGTTTCTGAGAGAGATGGACCAACTAAACTTACCATATGGTGTTAAGTGGGAAAACTTAGCACAATATTGGGAAGGTACAAAGTCTTGGCCTGTTTTTAGTTCGAGTGGAAAACAGAAAGACGAGAATATATTGTCTGATGGTGGCACGGAAGTAGTGACTACTATGGACGATAAACCATTAACACATGAAGAACTTGAAGCTCTTATCTAGTTTATTACTATTACCTTTTATCGTTGCATGTTCAAATTTAGGTATGCACGATAGAACGGTACATAGTGCAATGTTTGTAGATCATCTAAATAATATGCCAGCAGGTAAATCAAGTTATTTGATGTGGCATAATCCTAAGACAGGAAATCATGGTGATATTAAAGTGACGAGATCGTATATTGAAAATAATTTTAAGTGTGTAGATTATACATCTACTGTGAGTATTCAAGATCAATTCCCTATGTATTCTATATCAACTTTAGATAGATCAACAGAGTTTGGAAAAGCATGTCAATTACCAGATGGTCGTTGGCAAGTAATTGAAAGAGTAATGTAATGCAACCATTTAGAGCAATGTTTTTAATTTTTGTTTCTGTTGTAATTATTATTTTAATAAACATCATAATGACCCCAGCATATGGTCATACGGAAAGTCATTGTGTTATACAAAAGATTTACTCACCAGATCAAAAAATCTTATTAGATACAAAGATGGTGTGTAGAGACGGCAATGTAGGTCCAACTTATTGGGAACTCTTTGCTGAATTTTATTATGGTGGTGTATCAAATCAAGAATATTGTAGATATATCAAAAATGAAAATCCGTTTGGATTACCAATTAAAGTATGTCTAAACGAAGATGGTACATGGAGGTACTAGATGTTTAAATTTATTATGGGTCTTGTGATTGGTTATATTATTGTAAGTGTCTATGGACCTGAAGTAGTGTTTACCATATGGGATGGTGCAGTAAATATATTAAATCAATTTAAGGAGGTGAATAATTAAATGAAAAATATATTATTAATGTTAGTGCTATCGTTGTTTGCTATATCATGTTCTCAAACAGTAGAAGTAAAACACGAAGCAGAAACCAAGACAGGCAAGATTGAAGAAGTGCCTAAATGGTTTATTGAAAAGTCAGATGACAAAGGTTTTCTTGGTAGTAAAGAAAAATTCTTTATCTATGGCGTGGGTGTTGCAACAAGTCCTGATCTACAACTTGCAACAGAGAAAGCAACTCTTATTGCAAAAGCAGATATCGCTGATGTAATCAGAGGTGAGATGAATAAAGAAACTAAAACCTTTATTCAAGAATTAGGTCAAGGTGAAGGCAACAGACAAGTCCAGTCTGAGGCTCAATCAACTATTATCAATGTCATTAAGAATACTAAAGTTATTGGTTATGAAAGATGGAAGATTGAAATATCTTTAACTCCTAAAGATGAGTACAGAGTTTATATTGGTTTACAGTATCCTTTAGAAGAATATAATAAACTAAAAGAACTTGTTGACAAAGAAGTAGCAATGGAACTAAATAGTATTGCCAACAATAGTGAGGAGGCCTTCGAAAGTTTGGAGGAGAAAATATAATATGTACAAAGTCTTTACAAAGCCTAACTGTGGATACTGTGTAAAAGCAAAGGCATTGTTGGACAGATTGAATATTCCGTATGAGGAATACAAACTATCAACAGACATGCAAGGTAGTAATAGCGAATACGAAGTTACTGTTGAGCAAATGTTTGAAATGATAGGAAAACAAGTCCGTTCAATGCCACAAATAATGAGTGGAGAAAAACTCATTGGTGGTTATACGGATCTAAGAGAACATTTTATCAACGAGGGTAAATTGAATTTTAAAGGTGAAACAACAAATGGGTAGAGTTTTATCGTTTCCTGATGGTAGTGTGGTTCCTGCAGGTGAAGCAAAATCAACAGAAACTATTGCAGATCATCAAGCCAAGAAATTTGCTGATTCATTAGCAGATGATTGTGTCATTCAAATGATACAACATTTACAACAAGAAGGCTTGAAGATAGGCACACCAGAAGGTAGTAAAACTTTTTTAGATGTAGGTATATTCTTAGAAGCATTTCGTGCTATGATCTATCGTGATTTTGAATTACCGCACCCTTTTCATCAAATAACAGATAAAATGATGTACATAGAAAATGTAAAGGGCAGAAAGTATTCTGTGGTTAATTATTCTGGCACAAAAATAGTGCCAATTAAACAGAAACCACCAACTGTTCAGTTTGAAAGTGATATAAATTTAGATGATACTGATTGATTATTCCCAAGTAGCTATTTCCAACATTGCCGTTCAACTTGCTATGAGTAAGGGTAAGAATGTTTTGTCCATACCTATGGTCAGACATATGATACTGAACTCCATACGAGGTTATGTTCATAGATTTAAAAATGAATACAGTAATGAAGTGGTAATCTGTGTTGATGGTCCAGACCCTTGGCGTAGAGATATATTTGAACAATACAAAGCAAAACGCAGAGAAGGTAGAGAATCGAGTTCCACAGATTGGGAAAGTGTCTTTGGTTTAATTCACACAATCAAAGAAGAAATACGAGATAACTTTCCGTATAAAGTCGTGCAGTTAGATAAAGTCGAAGCAGATGATATCATTGCTGTCATATGTAAAAAACATCATGATAATAAAGTATTGATTGTATCTGGTGATAAAGATTTTCAACAATTACAAAAGTATCCAAACATAGATCAATATTCTCCCACAAAAAAAGAATTTGTAAAAACTGATAGTCCTCAAGAGTATGTGTATGAACATATTCTTAAAGGCGACACCTCTGATGGCATACCAAACTTTTTATCACCAGACGATACATTTGTAAATAGAATCAAACAAAAACCTGTATCAAGGAAAAAACTAGCAGGTTGGATTGATAGTTTAATGCGTGGTAATGATCCACAAGATTTTTGTAATGAATATCATTATAGAAATTTTCAACGAAATCAAAGACTAATAGATTTCGATTATATACCTGACGATATTGAAACAGATATATATAAACAGTATGAAAAGGCTACTGTATCAGATCGCAGTAAGATTTTGCCTTATATGATTAAAAATGATCTGAGAGAACTAATTGGAAAGATAGAGGAATTTTAAAATGGCAGTTAATGACGCAACATACAATTTGTCGTATCACGAAATATTTACCAAAGTAAATAATAAAAAAGATAAAGCAGGTAAATTAGAAGTGTTAAGAAAATACGACACTAATGAATTAAGAATGTTTTTAAAAGGTGCATTTGATCCTAAACTAGAATGGATGATGCCTGAAGGGGTGCCACCATACAAACCAAATGAAGCACCAGTAGGCACAGAACACACTTGGTTAAAACAAGAAGTCAAGAGAATGTTTCACTTTTTAAAAGGGGGCAACCCGCAGTTATCACAAATGAAAAGAGACACTATGTTCATACAAATGCTCGAGGGTCTTTGTGAAGAAGAAGCAAAACTATTAATATGGGCAAAAGATGGTGAACTGAATAAACACTATAAAGGATTAACCGCAAATCTAGTTAAAGAAGCATTTAACTGGAATGACGATTTTATGCGAAATAATCCATAATTTAAACCTGCGACAGAATGTCGCACCCCTATTTTTTCAATAAACCCTTGATTTTCAAGGGTTTTTTTCTTAACTTTTTTTAGTTATGCCCTTGACAATTTCAATAAAACCGTGTATTATATACTTATGAAATCGAAAGGAAACATTATGAACAAAGTTAATTCTATATTTAAAGTGACTTGGTTGTCTGGTTATGGAGACAATGACGGAGAGTCAGCATTTCATTCATTAAAAGAAATTCAAGATTGGAACCTAGATGCCTACATGGGCGATGATTGGTTCAGAGATTTTGAAATGTTACAAGTTGGTGAAGAACTACTTGTTGGTGGACCATGTGGTCTTGAAGAAGTTAAATATGAAAGGATATCTTAATTATGGGTGCAGTTAAAAATATGTTATGGAATCAGGCAGAAGATTTTCTGGACGATCTAGTATTGAAAATTAAACATCAAGGTATGAGAGTTCCTGAGGCAATGAAGATTGCAATGGGTTCTGATATCGCATTTGACTTAATTGGTTTTCAAGATTTTAATGACTTAGAGGATTACCTCTCAGACATAGATTACGAGTTTAATTGTTAAAATAAATATTATTGAGGTCAATAAAATGAAAGCAATAAATCTATTCTGTAATATTATGATTATCATAGGTGTATACCTAATCGTATTTACAGACATACAACAAAAACAAGTAGAGGTTGAAAACCAACCTTTAGATATAACCATTCAGATACAACCAGAAAAAGTATCTATGGTTTTATCAGAACCAAGAATAAACACAACAAATAAAGAAACCTTTGTTATAACTTTAAATCAATGTGTTGATTATGTTTATGCAGAATTACCAAAATCAAAACATGTTCCAAAAGAAATACTTATTGCTCAAGCAGCATTAGAAACAGGTTGGGGTTCAAGTAGATTTGCCAACGAAGGTAATAATCTATTTGGTATTCGAACATTTAACAAAGATAGTGAATGGTTATTACCAATTACATGGAATCAAGAGAAATGGATTGGTTGGGGTGTAAAAGTTTATGATAGTAAATGTGATAGTGTAAAAGACTATGTAAGAATATTAAACGAAGTATTTGCCTATGAAAAATTTAGAGAACTACGAAAACAAAATGCTGATGTTTATACTTTAGTTGATACACTAGACAAATATGCTACTAAACCACAATATAGAGAATTAGTGAAAAATATTATCAAATACAATATAGAAGGTGTATATGAGTTATAAAACATATTGGAAACGAGTGAACGCATTAGAACGAGCATACAATACGGCACCAGAGGACATGAAGTATATCTGGTTTCATAAATTGTATGCTCTGATGCTTTTAGTTGAATATCATTAATAAAAAAAGGGGTTGACAATGGGCAAATACCGTGATATAATAACAATTGCTTTTGTGGCATGTTTTTTAGTTATATTCTACTTAATTAATAAAGTAGATGAAGCAAAAGAATTACAAACACAAAAAACAATAATACAAATAGAATTAGATATACAGGAAATAGATCAAGCATTAACTAATCTAGAATCTGGTTTAATTCGTATAACAAATAACTTGAAAAAAGAATTGGAAATAGAATGATTAAGTATATAATTTTTTTAGGTGTATTTACTTTTATATGTTTATGGGCTCTTTCTAAAATGGCAGGTTTATAATGAATATATTTTTTCTACATAGAGATCCAGAACAAGCTGCAAAAGAACATGTTGATAAACATGTGGTCAAAATGATTGTCGAGTATGCTCAATTACTATCAACGGCTCACAGAATGTTAGATGGTATTGAATATCAAGACCTCTCGAAGAATGGTAGAAAAATAAAAAGATACAGATTAGAAAATTCAAATCATGATAGAGTTATTTACAAGGCATGTCATTTCAATCATCCATCAGCTGTATGGGTTCGAGAAAACAAATTACATTATCAATGGCTATACAGACTATTTAAAAAACTAGGTCATGAATACACACATAGATATGGTAAAGTTCATTCTACCAATGTATTACTTAATCAGTTGTTAGAAAGAGTGCCGAACAATATACCTGTAATTGATTGGAAAGATCCACCACCTGCAATGAAACATTATCCACAATGTATCGTGCCGGGTGATTCTCTACAATCATACAAAAATTATTACATAGAGGCAAAAGCATATTTTGCCAAATGGACTAAACGAGAAACACCACAATGGTTTGCTGAAGGAGTAGCATGACAAATATATTATTAGGACTTATATTATTAGATTTATTATTCATTACATTAATGATATATGCGATAGGGGAAAAGATAAATGAGAAAAACAAAGACTAAAAAGTTTAAAGACGAAGTTCCTGAAATACCATTTACATATGATTTCTATTTGGTATATTGGGAAGATATTCAGAGTGATGCTGGATGGAGAGATATGAAAGATATTTTAAATTCTAAACCTGCAACCTGTGTTTCGACTGGTTGGTTAGTAAAGAGTGATAGAAAAGTTCATGTATTAATGAGTGACTATTCTTATGATGATAAAGGCGATTTAGCAGATGGTGGTAATACTACTGTTATTCCAACAAAGAATGTTATTAAAAAATTTAAGATAGAAGGTTTATGATGTCACCAGAAAGATGGCCTACTGCTGAAGAAA
>Ga0222718_10002461_pt1 | contig 16648 bp, 27 predicted proteins | sample C33_27DmetaG_FD_165045 | JGI IMG/M metagenome (GOLD analysis project Ga0222718, IMG submission 165045) | Estuarine water microbial communities from San Francisco Bay, California, United States - C33_27D | ecosystem: Environmental > Aquatic > Marine > Unclassified | place: USA: California... | reverse complement strand
ACTGACGAAAACATCGCCAAGGCAAAGCAACTTGTCGCTACTGAGCAAGCTGAAGCCGAGCGTGTGATGGGTTCCTGCACGATTGACGGGGAGTGTGGGGCGTAATGCCTTACTACAATTACTACTGCTTGGAATGTGAAAAGGAAGAACTCCGTCACATTCCAATCGTAGACGGGATCTACACTGAACAAGTTCTCGTTAGTAGTCTCAATCAGGAGGAAGCTGATGCTCTTCCTGATTGGGATGATCCTAGAGATTACGAAGTTTATGAAGAGGTTGAGTATGGTAACATGCCTCCTGATGTGGTAAAGTGCTCATGTGGACATACTGCTGACCGTCTCGTTACTAGTGCCCCAGATATCAAACATGGTCGTAACTCTTATCATGCGATGAAAGAACGTCGTAGATACGCTATAGAAGGTATGGATAAAAAGCAAGCTGAAACCTTCTACAATGAATCTATTGCTGCTACAAAAGAAAGAGTTAAGTCGGGCCACCAACACTACAAGAAAGTTGTCCCAAACTACAAGGTCTTGGCCGAGCAAGGACAAGTTCGCAAGTTAAACGATCAAGAGAGAGCAGACAAAATTCAAAACTTAAAAAACGCAAACCGTGTTCTGACCAAAGACGGTACCATCGGAAAAGCAGCTAGGAAAAAGTAAACCCCAGACCTATCATACACTATGCCCTACCACATCAGCGACAACACTAAGCGTGGTTGTCTCTATCTCCTTAAGAAGGACATTGAGTTCTTCTCGGAGATTGTCCCCCTTCTCAAGCCTGATTACTTCGACTTCCCTGCATACAAGAATGTTTTCTTGGGTGTAAGGAATTATTACGACAAGTATCGTAAGCTTCCTTCTGATGGTGTTCTGCCAGACTTCATCAATGCGAGTGTGTCTGGTGCCGCAGATGCAGGTATAGATTACGAGAATACTATTGCTGAGATCAACACGATTGATAAGTCGTGTCTTGGTGATCGTGAGTTCTTGCTTGATACTGTTGAGGAGTTTGCTCGTCAACGTGCGATGGATCAAGCTGTTCGTAAGGCAATGGTCATCCTTAACGAAGAGGGTGAGATTGCTGAGGTTGAAGAGCTTGTAAAGAATGCACTTCTCGTAAACCGTAACGTAGATGTCGGACAGGAATACTTTGAAGATGTCCATGCTCGTCTACTTAGATCCTACCAGGAAAATAATGAGAACAAGATTGGAACAGTATTCACGACTCACGACCGGCACCTCGAAGGGGGCTTGGCGGCTAAAGAGCTTGCTATTGTGGTTGCTCCCCCTGGTGTTGGTAAGTCTCTTTATCTTGTAAACCAAGGTGCTCACGCGATTTACGAGGGGAAGAATGTTCTCTACGTGTCGCTTGAGATGAGCCAGGATAAGATCGCAGGCAGGTTCGACTCGGTTCTTACTGAGATCCGTAACGCTGATCTTAAGAAGCCTCACGCGCAGTTGAAGCTTAAGGACCGTCTGCATGAAGTAAAGGAAAAGACGAACGGTAGACTTCTGATCAAGGAGTTCCCTACGGGAGCATCGAACGTCAACCAGCTTCGTGCTCTCCTTGTCCAACTCAGGCTTCACAAGAATTTTGTTCCTGATCTGATTATTGTAGATTATCTTGAACTTCTCAGACCAAACCGTATAATTGACTCTGAGTATCAGGCTCAACAACGCATCGCAGAAGAACTTCGTGGTCTTGGTGTGGAGCATAACTGTCTGATCTGGACTGCATCTCAAACCAACCGTCAGGCTCGCAAGGTCAACATCATCACCGATGCTGAACTTGGTGATTCCTACGGTAAGATCAGACCAGCAGATTGGGTTATTTCTCTGAATCAGACTCAAGAAGAGTACGATGAAGGTTCGATGAGAGTCTTTGTTATTAAAGCCAGAGACTCGAAGCAACACTACCTAATTAACGTGAGTATCGATTACTCCACTTTACAGATGAGAGAACCCTCCCATGAAGAACAACACTCCGAGTGAGTTTCCTTTTATCAAGGAAAAGAAACACATCTACAACAAATTTATTGAGAAGGAGATCACCCATGTAAATCTTGGGTGGGCTTCTTTTATCATTGAACTGCATTCTGATCTTCACCAGGATGACCAGAAAGTAGACGGTGTCTGCATTTGGGACGAATACAAGATTAAACTTGAGATGAATCTCTCTGATTCTGATGCAAGAGAGACTATAATTCATGAAATCTACCACTGTATGCTTGAAGGCGCAGGTCTTGATGAAAAGAACTTCGATTCTCAAAGGATGTTCTTGACCAACGAGCAGCTTGTGGTAGCATTGTCCAAGCAGACGATGACTCTGCACAACCTTAACCCTAAACTCTTCGCAACGATCTATGGTTAGTTACATCACAGTAAACCAAAATCTTGGTGTTCCTTTTCTCAATCATGAAGTCTATGATGAGATTTGTGTTCACATTGGTCGTCTGGCAAGCGATCCTACTCAGGTCGCTAACCAAATGTGTGAAATTCCGACCGTGTATGCCTATTATTATGGTATCATGATTCGTATCAAGCGACTTCTCGACGACGCCGAAGAGAACTTTGAAGAGTTCAAGGCTACTGCTCGGACTGAGAAGCGATCCGAAGGTGCCAAGCTCACCGCTGTCGCTGGTGAGGACTACGTAAACTCCCTTGAGGAGTCTCAAAACTTTACTTCTGAAATTCGTCATCTCCGAGAGTCTTACGGTTATGCCAAGGGCATCTGTAATACTCTGGATATGAAGAAAGATATGCTTGTCCAGCTTTCCGCTAACAGTAGGCAGGAATCCAAGCTTTACCAATAACTTGTTAGCACTCAATGCAGAAATAGCCCAAGGATAATAATATGGCAAAGACACTAGCAGAACTCCGTGAGTTGCACAAGAACATGAACACCGAGACCAAGAAGAGCACGGGCTCTTCCAATGGTTTCTGGTCGCCTTCGGAAGGGGATAACCTCGTGAGGTTCCTTCCGGGTAAGGATGATCCCCTGGATTTCTTCGTGGAGGCTTCTCTTCACGCCCACCAGGATGATCAGGGTAAGTGGAACTACTACAAGTGCCGCAAGACCGAGCAGGAGCGTTGCCCTGTCTGTGATTTCTACTACGATCTGTGGAAGCGTCACAACGCGATGGGTATGGGTCGTGACGACGATAGCAAGTACAATGCTATGGCTCGCATGATCAAGCCTCGCCCTCGATTCTACAGCACTGCTGTGATTCGTAAGCTGCAAGAGGAGGGTGATGATAGCCCTGTGAAGATTCTCAGCATGAGCAAGCAATTGTTCGACCGTGTGATGGCTGCTATGATCAATGAGGATTTCCAAGATGAGGATGATCCCGATAACAGCACGATCATCTCGTTGGAGCGTGGTAACGACTTCAACATTCGCATGACCAAGCAAGGTCAATGGCCTAGCTACGTCGAGTCGTCTGCTAAGTACAAGAAGACTCGTGCTGGAACTCCGTCTGAGGTCGCTGAGTGGATGGAGAATGAACTGGATATCAAGTCCCTTGGAGGGATTGATAGCTACGAGCAGGGTAAGGAACTCGTTATGACGCTTGAAGCGTCTCTGAACCCTGTCAAGACCGAGACCACCTCGGACAATCCTCCGTGGGAGGAAGGAGATATCAAGGTATGATTAGTAAGAAGTTTTGGATCCCTGCACTGCTCGCCGCAGTGCTGGGGATGTCGTGTGCATCGTGCTCCCTGTTGGAGCGTGTGTTTGGAGACAAGGTTGTCACCACTATCAGCAATGTGAAGGAAGAAAATAAGCAGAATGCCGTTCCTGCCGATCTAGGTCTTCTTCCTCCTAAGGTAGCAACAAAGCTTGCTGAAACTGGTGAAACGATTGTGATTGTTGGTAAGGATGAAGTTGTGGATCCGTCTGAAAAGACCATTGAACTGGTCAACCCCAAGCAAGATTGGGCTGAAAATGCCGTGGGTATTGGTTTAGGTGTAGCCAATGCTGTCTGGCCGGGTGTCGCTGCTCTCGAAGGTTTGGGAGTTCTCTTTTCGCGTCGAAAGAGAAAGCACTACAAGGACGCTATGGTCTCCGCTGTGCCTGCAAATGGTAAGATGGAACTGAAGGATGCTGTGGTCTCGCTGGGTCGAGCGATAGGTGTTGCACACAGTTCGGAGGCTTCCAAGGAAGCGTATGAAGGAGAGCAGAAAGCGGCAGAGTAAAAAACAATACGTGTAGTCTAGATGAAGTTTCTAACCCAGGTCTTCGGATCTGGGTTAGTTTTTTTTATACATGGGACTATTATATCCTCATGCGAAAGTTGAAGATCTTAGTTGTGTATGCAAATCATGGGGGCTGTAGTTACTACAGGCAGTTATCTCCCATGAAGATGTTTCAAGAGGAATTAGGTGATAAGGTTGAAGTAAGATATAACGACAACGCACTAGAAGTAGATCCTCAGAAAAACTATGCGCCTCCACCAGAGAAGCTCACTGATATGAATTGGGCTGATATTGTGTTTGTTGCCAACATATTAAAGTATGGAGGCCCTTACACAGCGCGGGTGATTGGAATCGCAAAGCAGTTAGGTAAATTTGTTCACTTCGATACAGACGATTTACTGACAGATCTTTACGAAGAGCATCACCTTTACAAAACTTACAAGGATAATAAGCTGGATGATATAACAAAGTTTTGTTACCATGCAGCCGACCTAGTAACTGTCACTCAACTTAAGTTTGCAGAGCGTATCAAACCATTTGTAGGTAGGTGCCTCGCTGTAGTTAAGAATGTAATTGATAACACTCTTCCTTGTTGGAATCACCCTAAGACAACTAAAAAGTTCACACGCATCGGCTATGCAGCAGGTATTCACCACAGAGGCGACGTAAAGGTCTTCAATGCTATCCCGCACCTCGTTAATCAAAAGGTCGGAAGAGAGAACGTGCAATGGAACTTTTATGGTCACCCACCACCTGACCCTAATAAACCTAAGACTGGTTGGGAAGCAAAGGTGTGGCCTGAATACATGCAGCAGCTTCTGAGAGGCTTCAAGGGGCAGAAAAACTACAACATACACTACGCACTACCCCCAGATGCTTACGGGCGTTACTACGCGGATATGGACGTTGCAATAGCTCCTCTACAGATGAACAACTTCAACGACTCGAAGTCGGACATCAAGGTTGCTGAATGCTCACGTTATAAGATTCCACTGGTTGCTAGTAATGTTGGTTGTTACGACGAGACTATAATCAATGGAGAGACGGGCTACCTTATTGATCCTGACGCTCCAAAGTCTGAGTGGGTGAAGATCCTTACTAGGCTTTGTAAGGATAAGAAGCACCGCATAGAGCTTGGTCAGAATCTGCACGATCGCACTAAGGATTTGTATGATGGACGCAAACAAGTGTTAGCTCGATACGATCTCTACATGGAAGCTATCAAAAATACAAACCACCCTTTGAAAGATGAAATTTAGTATTATTGTTCCTCACTACGATCAATCTATCTCTGATGAGCTTTTCAGAAGAGGTATGAATTGTTTGCTAGAGCAAACCTTCAAAGACTTTGAAGTCTTGGTGTATCATGACGGCCCTACGTCTAGAGATATACCCATGCCCGATGATGACAGGTTCAAGCTAAGGGTTACTAAGGAGAGGGAAAACAATTGGGGTCACAGTAATAGGGACCGTGGTATACGTAAGGCAAAAGGAGAGTATATTGTTCATTTCAACCCAGACAACATACTCTACCCAGAAGCTTTAGAGGAGATAGTTAGGGAGTCCGAAAAAGACTATAGAAAGGTGGGTTTGAGTAAAAATATTATAGTATTTCCCATCTTGATGAGGGGGATGCAGACCAATGGTAGAGTAGTGTGGCGGGAGAAGGATAATTTGTTAGAAAATTATATGATATTTACAGGTTATCCAACCATTAAATATAACATTGACGCAATGCAGTTAGTTATGAAGAAGGACAAGTGGCTTGCGTATGGTGGTTGGAAAGATTTGAGAGAGGAAGGTGATGGGAACATGTATCCTGAGTTTGTGTCGATGTATGGTGCAAGATACTGCAACAAGATTCTAGGAGAGCACTGGTAATGAAAACACTACATGACACCTCTATTGTTATTTGTTGCCACAATGTAGACTATTTTATTTTTAAGTGTTTAGATAGCCTCAAGACGCACAGCCCTGAATCTGAAATTATCATTGTAGACAGTAACTCCCCAAAGAAAGACTACTTTTATATTGCTAAAAGTAAATATGACGCTAAAATTATTGAAGGTAATTCTAATTACGAGTTAGGTGCTTGGAGATTAGCGTCCAACACTTATGAGAGAGATTCATACCTATTTCTTCAAGATTCTGTTATTCAAAAAAAGCAGATACCACAAGAGATACTTCAATCTGAGTTTTTAGCTATTGAAGCCCTTCCATCCTGGGAGGGATGCAATAATATTAATATCGAAGGTACGAAGAGTGCTTTAGCAAAAGATAAAATCCAAATTAATCCAGACTTTCACATGATATGCGGTTCAATGATGCTAATTAAGAATACCCTATGGAAACAGCTTAATGAGCGTATACCTAATTTTGTTCCGAAAAATAAGATTGACTCCTGTAACTCAGAAAGAATTCTTGGCATTGTTATGACTGATTTAGGTTTTAATCCTGGGAATCACATGCTACAAAAAGGTAGTTGGCATCAACACCAACCAAACAACGGTGAATATTTTACAAAAATATGGAAAGGTAGACTATGAAAGTATTAACAGTAGGAACATTTGATCTTCTGCACTCAGGGCATATACAACTCTTAAACAATTGCTATAAACTAGCTGGTTCTAGTGGGCAGGTAGTAGTGGGTGTAAACAGTGATGAATTTGTATACGAATATAAGAAATCAAAGCCTATTATGCCTTTGAAGGATAGGCTAAGTGTACTATCAAATTTATTAAAAGTTCACAGGGTTATAATTAATGAATCTAAAAGCTTAGAAAAAATGTTAATGGAAGAGAAACCAAATATATTAGTAGTAGGGTCAGATTGGGCTAAGAAAGATTATTTCAATCAAATTGGAGTTTCTCTGAATTGGCTTTATGAAAACGACATACTGTTAGTGTATACTGAATACACACCAGACATCAGCACCTCCCTTATTAAGAAAAGGCTTTAAACATACAAAATTAAAGGATTGTAAAGAATGAACTTCAACGAATTTCAAAAAGAGTGTAAGCGAACTGCTAACCCTAACCTCACATATTCCCAAGCTGCCATGAATTGGGCTCTTGGGATTGCAGGTGAAGCGGGTGAGTATTGTGAACTCATTAAAAAGAGTGAGTTCCATGGTAAGATGCTAAACAAAGATGATGCCAAGAGAGAGCTTGGTGACATTCTTTATTACGTCGCCATGGCTGCTTACAATTTAAATATTGATCTATCAGACGTTGCAGAAGAGAACGTGAGGAAGCTCAGGGCGAGATACCCTGATGGCTTTGTGGAAGGAGGCGGTAAGAGATTCGCCAACAACGACTACGAAGACGACGGGAACTAATAAGCCCGTCTTTTTCTAATTCTATCAAGCTCACAATCTAACTCCATAGACATGTATTCAATGTCTTTGGAGTATTTGTCTTTGTAGTCTATGTCTGCATCTTCGCAGTGGTCATAGTTGTTGTTTTTAATATTGTCAATTTTCTTCAACAACTCATCACGGTCTTCGTTTTTCATAAGCTTTCCTTACGCTTTAGTTAGCAGTGCTCCCACGGAGGAAACAAGAGAGAAGATCATACCCCAATAAAGCCATCCTTGCTTCCAGGTCCGTCTCTCTAACATTTCGAGTATTCTACTGTGCTCCTGGCAAGCTACGTTGAATTTAGACAGCTTGTCCAGAATTTGTTGTTGCTGTTGACTAAGCTCCATTTGAAGCTCAATAGTCTTTTTGTGGACCTCAAGCTGCTGGTTCAGGTCAGCGCGAGTCACATTTTGGTTTAAGTTTTCGGTCATGGCTATACAAGTATTTATGCATTTTGTTGACCTTTCTGTAGTAAAATACGCATCTGGTGGTATAATCTAGGACATGCAAACCTTCCTTCCCTATCCTGATTTCGTCGCATCCGTCAAAGCCCTCGACTACCGCCGTCTTGGTAAGCAGCGTGTAGAAGCTATGCAACTGGTCAACAGCACCAACAAGCTTCTTGAGAACCCCGATGCTAAGGTCGGTTGGATGAACCATCCGGCTCGCGCCATGTGGGATGGCTACCTTCCTGCTCTCAAGCTCTACCACAATGTCTGTATCCAAGAGTGGATTGACCGTGGCTACAAGAACACCATGAAGTTCTATGATATTCCTGACGACGTTCTCATGCCTGCCTGGATCGGTAACGATAGAGTCCATGCTAGCCATCGCAGTAATCTTCTTCGCAAGGATCCTGTGTATTACGCTGCTCATGGCTGGACTGAGCCTACTAATATCGAATATTATTGGCCTGTGAGTTAGACTCCAGGTCTATAATATAATATGAATACAGATATTATTTTGAAACTTAAGAACGCTTCAATGCTCTCGGAGCAAGAGCTTACACCGGAGTTAATCTCCACTGGATCTTATGCACTGAATAAGGTCATCTCCGGTAAATATAACGGTGGTATACCCATCGGTATGATCACGCAGTTTATTGGGCAGGCTTCTACTGCCAAGACTGTGTTTGGCACTCACATTCTTCGTGAGGCACAACGTAAGGGCTACCACACCCTGATTATTGATTCTGAAAATGCCTACAACCCTACGTTTGCTAGGACGTTAGGTATAGACCCTGAGAAGCTTATCTACGCTGCTCCTGAGACTGTTGAGGAGTGCTTTGATACTATTGAGAAGATCATCAACTCGATCCGCACTGAGGATCCTAGCACACCGATTGTAGTCTTCTATGATAGTCTGGCAGTGTCTCCATCTAAGGCTGAGATGGATGCCGAAGGATACGAGGGTAACAACATGCAGGGAGCTACCCGTGCCAAGATGATTGGTGCTTGTCTTCGTAAGATCAACCCTATCCTTAGACCGAAGAAGGTCGCTCTTGTGCTAGTCAACCAGATTCGTACAAAGGTTGGTATGATGTATGGTGACCCTCGCGTGGCTGCTGCTGGTGGTAACGCACTTGAATATTACCTCGGTGTAAACCTGGAGACTTCAAAGACGGATAATATTGGTGATAAGGATAGTCCGACAGGTATTCGAGGTAAGGTAAAGAACAAGAAGAACAAGCTGATTGAGCCCTTTAAGAGTTGTGATTTTGAACTTATGTTCAACAAAGGCTTGAACCCTCTGTATGGTCTTCTTCCTCACCTTGAACGTGACGGTGTTGTAGAGCGCGGAGGTTCCTGGTATACAGTGAAGGCTACTGGCAAGAAGTTCCAGTCCGCTCACCTGCAAGACCTTATTGAGTCAGGGGAAGAAGGTATCAAACCAATTACTGATCTCCTGAAATAGGAATGATACATATACTATAATAAACCCATGAACTTAGAAGACAGACTTACCAGCCTGATTAACGAAACTCTAAAGAAGCAGTTATCCAGTAGTAATGATGTGAACGCTCCGTTTATAGATATCGAGGACTACAAGAAGAAGACTGGAAAAAGATTCAGAATGACAAAGGCGCAGCGGGACTCAGGTCTCACGCGAGAACAAGCATTCCAAGAATTTATGGAAAAGATGGTCGAGAAGGGATGAATTACTTAATTAAACGAGTTGGTTTGTTTATATATGGCATACTATCTATCATTGAGTCTGTGGTCAACACTTTACTTTACATTAGCCACATTGACCTATGTAGGAAGCCTTTTGATATGGCTATGCCATTCTACTTTTGGTATGTTAACAAATTCCTTAAGGGAACTTACATCGCTAACCTCAAAGATAAGCATGGGCAGGACATTTAGAAGAGAAAAGACATATGGGCAACGTCGCCCAAGACTAAATAATCATAGGGACCTTCCTGATTATCAAGACGACCTTCTCGACGATGAGGATCTTGATTACTTCAACGAGGACTTATTCAATGGCAAATTACATTCTCAAGAACAAGATGTGGTCGGATCAGAAAATGAACCGACTGGTCAAAGAGATCAAAGACAACGCAAAGGCTGATCGTGATGCGGCACAGCAGTTATTCGAAGACTGCAAGACCGCTATGCAGGATCTAGGCCAGAACCGTGTCAACTTTGATGATAACGGCAACCCGAACGTGGATGCCTTTACAAAGATTATCGCTGCGTCTACCAATGCTCTTGGTCAGATGGGTGTTGCGAATGAAAAGCTTCTGAAACTGGCTCAGACCATGCAGAAGTATCAACTTAAAGAAATGGATTTGGAGGGTAAGGCTGGTCCTGCTCAACAAGAACTCAAAGGCTCTTTCTTTAGTAACTTAAACGCAATGCTCAACAAGGACAAGAATGCCTCGGAAGACTAACATTAAAGCGTTCTCTAGTGAACTAAACTCTATCATTCACCTCAAGCGTCTCACTGAGCGCCAAGGTAAGATCTTATTTAACAAGCTTACGAAGTTCATCAAGGCATCTGCCTCAGGTGAGTTTGATTTCGTTAAGTATGTGAAGATCATTATCATGGATGCTGTCACTACAGAAGAGAAGAAGACATTTCTTTCTCGGATGGAGGAGGCTTCCAAGGTGAAAGATGCTATTCAGGATCCTCTGCTTGAGTATAAGCTACTAGGTGCATACTACAGTGCTATCATAGAGTTTTACCCAGACTTTAGGATTGAGTATGTCTGTTATGAATTGAATGAGGTTCTACCAGAATCTCTTCTTTTCGAGTCATTAATTAGTGATGCTAAGAATGATGACGAGTTTAGGAAGAAGCTAGAAGAGAAGACTAAGAAAAAGAAGAAGAAGGAGGTTGCCTCTGATAAGCCTCTGTCTAGTTTGGAATCTATTAAACAACTCGATAAGTTCTTAAAGAAGAATATCATAGGCCAGGATGAGGCTATTCGTGCAGTTTGTGACGCAGTGAAACTTAAGGCTGCTGATTTCAGCACACATATGAATCTGTTCTTTATCGGTAAGACAGGCAGAGGTAAGACTCAACTGGCTAGAAAACTAGGTGAGAAATACTCCGATCACTTTTGGGTGATCAACTGTGCGGAGTTTACTAACGGACATGAAGTTAGTAGACTTCTCGGTTCTCCTCCTGGTTACATTGGACACTCTGAGAGTTCGTTGATAAAGGAAAAGGCAGACCAGTCCAACCGATGGACAATTGTATTTGATGAAATCGAAAAAGCACACCCCAAGCTATACAACATCTTACTTAGTTTGTTGGATACAGGCACTCTTACTGATAATTCTGGCAATGAGATTGATCTCACTGATTCCATTTTTATCATGACCTCTAATTGTGGTCTAAAGGACTTGAAGACAAAGACTGTGGGGTTTGGTAGTGAGCCTAGCTCTGACGGTGATAAGGAAGAGATTATGAAGTCCATTGAGGCTACGTTCTCTCCTGAGTTTAGAGGGCGTGTTGATGAGTTTGTGTTCTTCAATGATCTCACATCTGAGGACATTAGAGAGATCGCTAAGTTAGCACTTGCAAAGTATCCTATCAAGGCTACACCTGAGGTTATTAATTATGTTATTCAACATGGATATTCAGAAGAATTTGGTGCTAGAGATATTCAGCGCGTACTTAAAAGACTCGTGGGCTTACCGCTTGCTGACGAGATCTTGGCTAACCGACAGCCTGATAACGGCACGGGTAAGTATGATGCAGAAGTTAGAGAAAATAAGTTAGAAATTATAAACACAATCGGCTCATCAGGTGTATAATGATAACATGACACCTGATCAAGTTGAACTAACCAAGTATCTCACCGACGTTCTGCATCAACTGAGAATCTTGCAGGCCACTGCTTCTAGGCGTAACAAGACTAAGAAGTTCAAGGCCATCTCATCTATCCTTACTATCGTTAAGGGAAGAGCAGACGCTACTTATCAATATGTAAAGGCTGGAGGACACGCAGACTTCTCTGTGATTATCCAACAGCAAATGTATGATCCGATCCTGAAGTGGTTGGAGGCCGAAATTGGATAAGCTAAAAGCGGCTAGCTTAAGTAAGAAGATCAATGAGCTTCAGAATCGTGTAATTGAAATGCAGGATAAGACTGAGCAACAGATCGAACTTATGAACGTCTTTGCCAAGCATATCGCAGACTTGGCAGAGGAGTTGCAATATGAGAAACTTGACGGAGAAGGGCAAGTGCAGTAGTTGCGGTGACTACACAGAAGTTTACGAATACAACAAAGCTAAAAGTTGTGCTAACTGCCTCGGCATGGATCGCCGGGGCATTACTCGTTTAGATATACTAAGGAGAAATACAGGCAAGAAAGATGGATTACGAAAGTCTAGGAAGAAGCGTTGGTGAGTTGGTTGCTGAAAAGCAAAAAGCTTATGGGGATAGCTTTAGTAAGTCTCACAAGATTCTTAAAGTTCTATACCCTGACGGTATCCAACCGGACCAATATATGGATGTACTAACTATTTGTAGGGTTGTAGATAAGTTGTTTAGGTTAGCAACTGATCCTACATATGGAGATGAATCCCCTTGGAGGGATATTTGCGGTTACAGCTTGCTGAGTATGGGTAAGGATATTCGAGAGGCTAACCGTGAGGAGAAAAGATTAGATGGTTAAAGCTACAATTCAAAATCTCTCTACGTTTGATAGAGAACATTGGGTGACGGTGACGTTCCCCACAAGTAAAGTTCAAGACTTCCCTGTCGAATGTAAGTTTGTTACGTCGAAGGGTGATTCCTGGCGAGCAGTGAAGGGTAAAGAGTCTGGTAAGAAGACTGTTTTCCGCATTCAAGCTTTTATGGAAGGTCGTGAAAAGGTTACTGGTAAACTGCAACCTTCGATGGAGGACGTTGCCTTTAAGTTTACTCCGCACCCTTGGGTTATTGATGATCCGATTGCTCTGATGCCTGAGCTTTATGGTATGGAGTCGGAACTCATTTCCCCTCCAACTGTTGTGGATCAGTCGCCTGCACACATGCGCTGGCACCTCAAGTTCAAGGTTCCTGCTAAGGGCCTTATCTTTGAATGGTGGGCAGATATGCTTCACGATGATCCTGTGATGCCGTGTAAGGGTAAGATCATTTGGAGTGATCGTAATGATCCTAATGGTAACAAGACTTTTGATGTTGGTGAGTTGAAGCTTGCGATTGGCGAATACTTCGTCATGGATTTCCAGGCTCGTAAGGGTATTCAGCCTCCAATCCAAGTTGATGATAGTCGTTGGGTTAGCGTCCTCCATGATAAGCTGATTACACTAAATGATGGGGCAGGTATTCCTCTGAGCCTCAACATCTTGGCGTTCACTAATAAGAAGCCTAGCGAGGATCATGATGATCTTGAGGTGGATACCGTGCTGGATGCTCGTTCCATCAAGAATATGCAGGCTGCTCTCGTCGGTGATATAGTCGGTGCTTGCACTGAATGGCAGGGTGATTGGTGTGCTGCCGATAATGTTCCGAAGGCATACCCAGGTAATGTGTTCGACGCGAATGCTGATGCAGCAATCTTCCGTGAGTCCATGTCTGTTAACTTTGGTCACTTCGAGCCTATTGATATTGGCATCGGAAAGACTCCTGGTCAGACTGGTAAGCAAGAAGACTTTGGAGCGACTAAGGGAACTCACGTTGTTCTTAACGAAGAAGTGTCCTACATCCCAGCACTTCAATTTGTATCTTACTACGAACTTTTCCGTGGCATCAACCACTATGAAAGTAATGGTGAGAAGCTGAAGTCTGACGATCACCCGCAATGGGTTACCTGGAGTGGCAGAACACACTGGCATCCTGGCGTGTCGCCTGACAGAATTGGTAAGAATGGTGATGCTCCTCCTGGCACTGGTTGGTGGGGTTACGATGATCAACACCGTAGCCAAAACAACTTTGCTGCGTATGGTATGCTGAGTGATGATCCTCTTATTGAAGATCAGATGGCACACCAGCTTGAGGTTGACAAGGCTTCTTACCGTATCAAGTTCCCGACCTATGGCACTGGTGCTGCTCGTGCTCAAGGTAGGCAGGTTGGCTGTTGGGCTCAATTCCTTGCACTGACTGATGGTGTTTTCCATGCTGAATGGAAGAAGCTTATTGATGCCAGAGTTCATCAATCTGTTTCTCAGGCCACCATGATCAATAACAAGCCGATGAAGGTGTTGTCGGTCATTCCTCCTGATGGTAGAAAGCGAATCTACAAGGATGGTCAGCTTGCACAGACTGTTTCTATGTGGGAGCATGGTCTTGCACTGGTTGGTCTCTACAAGGCTTACAAGAACAACCCAACTACGGAGTTGAAGTATGCTCTTACGGCTCTTTCTGAGACAATGTTACAATTCGCTTGGTTTACAGAGAAGGGTAACCGATATGTTGTTGGTGACATCATGTGGAATGATGGCAATCCTGTCGAACTCAAACTCTCCAATGGTTGGGATGAGACGGGTAACAATCCAATGACACAGCAATTTGTTTACACTCAGGATGGTCGAGGCATCAACGCCTGGACAATGGCTGGTTTGAGAGTGGCTCGTGAGTTCCTTGATTACAAGAATACTCAACTTGATGCTCTTCTTAACACATCTGTGGGCAACCGAGAGGATGCTGAGTGGCGTGCTGCCACAAGTTCTTGATAATAGACAGGTTGGGTCTGTAAAATTCAGACCCAACCTGCTATAATGAATAGTATGATTCAATTGACTGACAAGCAATGGGCTCTCTACGAAGAGCGTTATGGTAAGCTGATGCACACTATCGCCATGAAGATTTCAGGTGATGATGCTATTGCAAACCACGAGGATAACTACGCAGACTTGTGCATGGCTGCTCTCGAATCTATTGAAGGGTTCAAGAAGAAGACAGGCGAAGACTTTGATGAAGCTATCAATAACAAGCTCTTCGACCAGTATACCAAGACTGTGCTTTGGAATCGTAAGGCTAAGAAGGGCATCCCCCTGACCAAGAAGATGGAGTTTAAGAATAGACAAATTTCTATTGATGCTCCTTCTCTGATTGAAGAGGATATGAACCTGAGGGATAAGATTCCTGATAGTCGTTACAACTTTGATGTATCCTCGATTGACCTCGAAGACTTCACCAAGAGCCAACCTAAGGATGTGCAGAAGATTATTAATGCCATCATTAAGAACCCTACCATCCTTTCGAAGGACGGTATCTTCAATCACTCTGCTATCCGTAAGGATACTGGTCTCTCTGTTCACTTTACAAGAAAGGCTGTTGAACGTCTGCAAAACTCGCTGAGAAAGAATTATGAAGTCTGAGCACGTAGAAAAGATACTTGATGATGCCGCCTACAAGGTTGTGTGGGGTGACCATAAGCCGAAGTATGAGTTTCTGGCAGAGTATTGCCCTGGAACCATGCTAGATCCTGAATGGGATGCCCTTGAGATGTTGCAATACGAACTCATGGCGCTTAACATGAGGAAGCAATATGGCTTCAACCAAACTCCTGAATCGGATTGATAACCACGTTCAATCTCTCCTTACTGACAACAAGGAGAGATTATGGCCTGCTTCAACATCTATTGCTAATAAGTTTAAATTACAACTTGTAGCCACTGGTGGTACTACAAGAGTTGTAATGAAGAAGAAGGGTGGTCGCACTGTTATCAAGGTAGGCTACCCTTCTCATAACCGTGCTGAGTATGCTGCTTATAAGGCTCTAGAATACTCCACGTTGGGAGATCTGCTTGCTCCTTGTGTAGGGATCAGTGATAATGGTTATGCTCTTGAGATGCAGTATGTACCTCGTCCAATCCCTCAAGCAAAGGGTGAATACTACTGGTTCAATCCTGAGTTTGTAAAGTTGCGTGATAAGCTTGAGAGCCACTTCTCTTTTATCAAGGGCTACAACAAATATGCATGGGGTGCAGATTTTCATGAAGAGAACATGCGAGTGATGCGTAACGGTGACATCAAGATCATCGACTATAGTAATCTTCTTTCAGACATGTTCTTACGACAAAAGAAGACTACAGTTGAAAAAGCTATCAAGGGGGTGTTGCGTCTAGGATACCCTCGTGTGGACATCAAACTCACACTAAAGAATAGAATCATCTCCTATGAGGATAATAATGACCATTCTTACAAGGTTGCTATTGATCCTCAGGAAGAGGAAGCTATAATCTAGGCATGTTCGGGGCAGTAACTCAGTTGGTTAGAGTTCGGGTCTTATATACCTGCGGTCGTTGGTTCGAGTCCAACCTGCCCTACCATTATGACAGTGTGGTGGAATTGGCATACACGACAGACTTAAAATCTGTTGACCTTAACGGTCTTGCGGGTTCGAGTCCCGCCACTGTTACCACTCATGCCTCCGTAGCTCAGTTGGTAGAGCACTCGGCTTTTAACCGATTGGTCGTAGGTTCAAATCCTACCGGGGGTACCATTTAGTATCATGAAACAAATCATTCACGTTAATCAGCATAAGATTCGTTCTAACACCAAGAACGGGACTAATGATCCTGTCCTCACTGTAAAGACTTACAAGGACAATCAATACGCTCATCAAGCTATCCTCAGAGATGGTGATGGGAAAGAGATTGCACGGGTAGTCTATAGTGCAGACAAGC
>Ga0222718_10002459_pt1 | contig 16669 bp, 23 predicted proteins | sample C33_27DmetaG_FD_165045 | JGI IMG/M metagenome (GOLD analysis project Ga0222718, IMG submission 165045) | Estuarine water microbial communities from San Francisco Bay, California, United States - C33_27D | ecosystem: Environmental > Aquatic > Marine > Unclassified | place: USA: California... | reverse complement strand
AGTGATATAAAAAGCTTGCAATGCCCTGTGGCTTCTGTAGGTTGTAAGTGTGCTTGGAGCACGCAACGCCGCAAGGCAGAAAGAGGCAACAATGCAAAACTTCGGAATTGATATTCACTCGATGGCGATGATCCTTCAGGCTTTAGAGCAAGCCGACAAAGCGCACGAAACGCCAGGCGCTAACGCTTACACCAAGGCGCGCAGGCTTTTGGCTGATGGCGGCGTTGATGCGTCGATCACCGCTTATGAGAAGAACGCAAAACCGTGGTTCGTGTTTGATATTGGCACGCAAGACTAAACACCAGAGCCCTGCGCCGGGATGGGCTCCGGTGAGAAAGAGGCAACAATGCAGGTCGAATTGTGCGAGCAAGATTTAGAGCGGATTGCAAACGCTTTATCGGTGCACAGCAGCTATCTAGAGGGCTTAAACCATAGGGTAGTTTTAGCCGGCGACGAACAAATTGCAGAGCAAATAGCTAAAAGCATTGCAGAGATCGACGCTCTAATCTGTCGGCTTCACGCTGTGCGTATGATTATCGTTAGAACACATAAGCAATAACGCCGCTTGGAGCGGCAGAGAGGCAGAGATGCTAGACAGAAAACAGGCGGGCAAAATTCAGACCGTCACCCTTTATAAGCAAAACGGCAATTTCGAGAATCAGGCGCAGGCGGTAAAGTCTGCACTGTGCGAGATGCTACCGAAGGACTGCGGCTTTTACTGCGACGATAACATTGCAGTGAAGGGCAGTAATGCAACCTTTACGTTTAGCATAAAGCAGCACAAAAGCTTAACGCCCAGCCAGAGCCGCCACATGGACCTGCTAAAAGAGCACGGGCATGTGACCTACGTAACCGAGCTACGCTATGTGTTGACCGAGAAAGACGGGCACAAGCGGCTAGACTTTGACGGCACGTTTAGAAAGTCGAACAAGCCTGGCTTTGATCGTCGAGCGCTAGATAACTTGGTGCGTATTGGCTTGGTCGAAGTTGCCACGACGCAGAAGATCTTCGGCGACTATCCGCACGACGCTGCAGAGGGCAACGGCTACTGCATAAACGAGACCTATCGAGTAGCGGAGTATCTGCGATGAGCACCGGACACAAAGCCACAGAGAAAGTCTTGCGCGGCGTGCTGCTGATGTACGAGCGCCCGCAAGTCGCCGAGTCCATTAAGCTTTATGCTAAGGGCGGTCTTAATCATCTGAAGCTGGAAGGCGTCACGCAGAGCGAGGCAGACGACGTGCTGCGCGCTGTAAGCTGGGCACGCCGTAACATGACGATTTTAGAGAATCAGAAAGCGAGGCAGCAGTGAGCCACCCTTACCTAGAGACCGAACGCTGCGGCGACTGCGCCCCCTTGCGCTTTCGCTCACGCCGAGAAGACGACTACTGCTCAAGCTGCAACGGTCGAGGCAGGCGCTACGCTTTGACGCCAGGGCAGATCGACAAGGGCGAGAGCATCCGCATCGGCGACCTGCTGCTGCAGAAGGATGCACAGGGCTTGCTGCGTGGTCGCTTTGATCGTTGGGCTAGCGAGCAGTGGCAAACGATCCACAACGCCGCCGGCTTGGCGTCGATGCTCGATAGCGTTAGGGGCGCGTAATGGAAGTTCTAGACGCCATCGTGCTTACCGAGCGCCAGCAGGATCTAGTCTTCAAGGCGCTAGACCATTGCCGGGCTGTGATCGCTACCGAGCCAGGCGACGAAGACCTAGAAGGCGAGCTAACCGACGCTATGCGGCTCTTCGCTGGGCGCAACTAATGATCATCGTTCAAGCTCTTATGCTGTTTATCGTGCTTGGCGGATTCGCTGCCGGGCTCGTACTCACCGACGAAGAATAGAGGCTAAATTGTTTATCCGTTATGTAATCGGGCGCCCTACGGTGCCTCAAGAACCCAAGCGCCTAAAGGCTGGCGGCGTCAGCAAAGACGCCAGGCGCGACACCACGCTAGAGCTTTATCTACGTGCGTGCGACTTCGAGCAGGTCAAGCCAGACCCTGGCTACATTGAGCACCTGACCGAGCGCGATCTAAGCGCCTGGCAATATCGGCTTGATATGTTCGCCACCAGCGACCAGATACTGGCAGCGGTGCAGGACGCTATGAACGCTCAAGAGGCAATCAGCCAGGTAGACGCCGACGTAAGCCTAGCTCGCAACGCCTGGCACTGCGAGCGCTGCCGGTGGCGCAGTCATTGCGAAGGCGACCCGCTGGCGAAAGGCGTGGAGCATTGGCACGACGTAGAGAAGGCAAGGCAGCCCAGCGAGATTAAAGTAGCTTACGGGCGAAGCCGTCGAACGCTGCGCCGTGATCGCATTGGCTACTGCTGCAGCCCTTCCGAACTGCGCGCCTTTATGACCTGCCCTCGGCTGCACTGGCTCGAATACGTGCAGCGCATACAGCAACGCCGAGAAGGGACGAAGCGCCTGCCGATGCTGCTGGGCAGCTTGACGCACGAAGCGATCAGGGTCGCTACGGTGCAGCCACGCGCAGACCTGCAGACCGAAGTAGAGATTTTGGTCAGCGAGCTAGTCACATCGCAGCGGTTAGACCCAGACGTGCAAGCTGCCCTGCTCGATCCTTTGCAGATTCAAGCAGTGGCAGATCGGGCGAAGGCTATGCACGCGCTGGCTATGGAAAACGTCGCCGAAGTGATCGAATGCGAACAACGCCGGGCGATGGTCCTGCCTGGCTCGAAGAAGTGGCTGCACGGCATACCGGACGCCGTGGTACGGCTCAAAGACGGGCGTGTCGGTGTGGTGGAGTATAAGACCACCAGCACCGGCAAAGACCTAACCAAGGTTGCCGACCGGTACAGGACTAACCCGCAGACTTTTCTCTACGCTGCATTGGTGCAGCGTGGACAACTAACGCTCTAAAACGGAGGCTAAGAGCACAATGGAACGAATCGATTTAACACAACCACCGACGCAGGCAATGACCCTGCTAATATACGGCTCACCAGGCGTAGGAAAGAGCACGGTTTGCGCTATGCTCGCAGCCGCTGCCGAGCAAGCTGGAGAGGGCGCCGTGCTGCTCGATAGCGAGCGAGGGCTGTTACCTGCAGCCGTAGCCGCTAAACTGCAGCGCAGCGAACTGTTAGCCGCATCAGGCACGGGCTCTGCGCTCGAAGTCTACAAGAAGCTGCAAGGCTTACTGGCTCAGCCGCAAGGCTTGGTCGTGCTTGATACAGTGACCGAGACCAGCGAGAGCATACTGCGCGACCTGGCGAGCGATAGCGGCGCCGTGCAGATCCAGGCATACGGCGAGCAGAAACACCGGCTAGCTCGGATCGTGCGAGCGCTACGTGATGCTGCAGGCGCTGGGACGTGCGCAGTTGCGACGGCTCAACAGGATGCGCAGGACATCGAAGGGCTTCCGGGCAACTGGCACCCGGCGGTGCGCAAGTCGATGGTCACCGATCTGGTTAGCCAGTTCGATTGCGTGGCGCGTGTTCGCCAGGTGCAAGACCACGAGGTGGAAGCGCTGCAGCTAGACGCTGGGACGCGCTACCTAGACTTTCGACCGACGCACCAGCAGGTGGCGAAGTGTCGCACGGCTGGCGAACTGTTCGCCGGCAGAGCTACCGCTTGGCATATTCTGCCAATGCGAAACCAAGAAGATGCAACGCGGCTTTATGCTGCACTAAAGCGCCGGACGGCGCAGAGAGAAGGCTAGAATGTCTGATAATTGGGAAGACTGGAACGCAAAGACGCAGCGAGTTTTTGAGCCGCTGCCGGCTGGGCAGTATGTGGCGCGCTTAGAAAACGCCGAGATGTACTTCAACGACAAAGGCGCACGCACAAAGTTAACGCTCGTCGTCATCGAAGGGCAGTACGAGCGCCAAAAGATCTGGGAAGACTATCCGCACAACGACAAGTTTAAATGGCTAGCTCGTATGGCGTGGGAAGGTTTCGGCTATACGCAGCCGCCACAGGGTGAACTGATGGAGCATAAGTTCTCGGCGATTGCGCAGGGCTTGGTGAACTGCATTGGCAAGGCGGTGCGCGTGACTACCGATTTGCAAACCAAGGCGTATAACGGCGAAGACCGTAAGTACGTTATCTTAAAGCGCATCGAAGCGCTGCCAACTCAGGCGGCGCAGCAGCCGCAAGGCAACCCTTACGGGGGCAAGCCTGAAGGCGGTGCACCTTGGTAATACTTGGACTCGATCCCGGTTTTGCCAGCTTGGGCTGGGCGTTGCTTGATTGCAGCGCTCAGCCTAGGTGCCTGGCTGGCGGTGTGATTCGCACCAAACCAGACCGCACAGCGGCACGATGCGACGACAACGTAAGCAGGTGCGGCGAGATTGCCGACGCTATCCAGCAGATCTACAAAGAGCACCGCTTTGCCTTCGTGGCTGCAGAGGCTCAAAGCTGGACAAGGCACGCCAACGCAGACCGGGCAGTAGCGCAGGCATGGGGAGTCATAGCGGCGCTGTCCGAAGTCAACGGCTGCCCTGTGATCCAGCTACGCCCGCAAGACGTGAAGCACGAACTAACCGGCAGCCGAAGCACCAGCAAAGGCGCTTTGCAAAACCTGCTAGAGCACGAAGTAGAAAACGCTCGGGCGATGCTGTCAGCCCTTGCCAAGTCGCAGCAAAATCATGCAAGCGACGCTTTAGCCGTAGCTTTGGCAAGCCTGCGGCACCCCTTGGTGCAAACCGTCAAACGGATGAGAGGCTAACCATTGACACCTAACGAGGCAAACGCGCGTCAAGCAGAGCTTGGACTGCTTGGCGCTTCTATGCTGGCGACGACGATAGACCCAGCGCTAACCGATTCGCTCAGCCCTGACGACTTTAACGACGCCAGACACGCCGCTATCTGGCGAGCGATCTGCACCGAGATAAGAGAAGGCGGCAACGATGCGCCTAGCGTGGTGGTCGTTGATCGTCTGCGGGAAGCGGGCGAGCTAGATCTAGCCGGCGGCTTTGAGTACGTCGATAGCTTCGGCATTCACACGGTCCAAAGGAACTACGGCAGCGCAGCACAGTGCGCCGAAGCGGTCAAACACTGCGCCAAGCTGCGCAGAATCGCCGCTAGCGCCAAAGCAGCAGCAGATGCTGCCGAGGGCTTTGCCGAAGGCTCGACGGCTGCCCTGATCGATTTACGGCAGTCGCTTGCGAGCATCGACGACGACAAGCAAGCCGAGACGATCAACGCTTGGCACGCTCTGACGTTCGACCTGGCGGCTACCTTTCGGGCTGGGGTGCGTACAGCGACACCGCTTGACCAATATATGCCGCTTTGTCCGGGTCGCATGTTCGTGCTTGGCGGTCGTCCGGGTCACGGTAAGACGACGCTAACGCTGCAGCTAGCGCTGTCGCTCTTGAAGGCAAACAAAGACGCGCAGGTGCTGATGGCTAGCTGCGAGATGACTGAGGCAGAGCTAAGTCTTAAGGCGCTATGCTGTCTCGATGCTCGCAACTTCATCGACGAAGTACGCACCAACACGGCGCAAGGCTTGGTGGCTGTATCGCACGCAGTCGAAGAGCACGCCGACACGTTGCGCCGGCTGCACGTCAAACCGACGCGCTCAATGGACACAATAACGGCAGAGGCTCACAGGCTGCACCGTACGCAGCCGCTCACCTGCGTGGTCGTCGACTACCTTAGCGCTATGGACGCGCCAGGCGGTGGTAGCCACGACACCAGAACGCGTGAAGTTGGCGCCGTGTCGAGAGCCTGCAAAGCGCTAGCGCAAAACCTAGACTGCATCGTGCTCGCAGCGTCGCAGCTAAACCGAGCCAGTAAAGATAGCGCCGTGCCTACGCTTCGAGCGCTTCGAGATAGCGGCGAAGTCGAGCAGGACGCAGACGGCGTGGCGTTGCTGCACCGTCCAGACCACGACGACGACAACGCGACGGCGCAGCTATTGATCGCTAAAAACCGCTGGGGAGAGTTAGCGAGCATTGAGCTAGTGCCTGATCTGGCTAATCATCGCTTTGGATGGGGGTTCTAATATGAACGTTTTAGATCGTATCGCAGAAGGTGCTCGGCACTGGTCAGAGATTATTGAAGACCGGCCGTTGTTGGTGTCGGTTAGTGGCGGCAAAGACTCAACAGCAATGGCCCTTTGGCTGATTGATCAAGGTTTGGCTGATCGTTGTCATTATGTGTTTGCAGATACTGGTTGGGAACACCCAGACGTTTATAAATATCTAGAGTATTTAGAAAATATTATTGGCCCAATACACAAAGCAACCAACAGCAAATATCCTGGGGGCTTTGCTGATCTAGTGCGTAAAAAGGGAATGTTTCCAAGCCGCAAGTTTAGGTTTTGCACTGAGCAACTTAAAGTTGTGCCGATCCGTGAATATGCAGCGCAGCTAACCGAAGAGCTAGGGCAAGAGTTGATTAGTTGCGTTGGCATTCGCGCTGCTGAGTCCAGAAGCCGTGCGGCTCTTGATATGTGGGACAGTGGAGGCCCAATCAAACTGGACACTTGGCGGCCGATCATCGAGTGGGGCGTTGATGATGTGATTGAGTATCACAACCGTCACAACGTGGTGCCGTGCTCGCTTTACTTGCGAGATAAGCACCCAGCCAGCCGCGTTGGGTGTTACCCTTGCATTATGTCACGCAAGAAAGAGATTTGCGGTGTTGCTGAACAGGATTCTTGGCGCATTGATGAAATTCGCAATTTAGAATTGGAAGTTCAAGAAAAATATATTGGCAGAAACCCAGATTGGAAAGATCAAAAATGGCAATTGCCAACTATGTTTCAAGGTAGGCAATACAAAAAAGGTGAGCGCCCAATGACGCCGATTGATGAAGTGGTTGAGTGGTCAAAGACAAGCCATGGCGGCCATCAATATCCATTGATTGAGATTGGCGAACCCGGCTGCCGCATGTGGGGGCTGTGCGATATGGGGACTAGTAAAGATGATGAATGACGCAAGGCAGATCATGCGGGCTATGCTGCTTGGCTTGGCACCGGTAGAGCATCGGGCTTTGAGCGTGGCAGAACTGCAGCGGCTAGGCTACCCGGCGAGCACTGCCGAAGCGCTGGCGCTAGCGCACGAAGAGCAGCAGCAGACCGAAGATTAGAAAGCAACACTATGCTTGTTTGTGATATACGTTGCGATGCCTGCGGCTGCTTTGCCGGTTGTGGCGATGAATGGCTTGGCTGGCAACCGGCACGGGCTAGAGACGCTCTTAAAACAAAGGGCTGGCAAACCGTTCTAGTCGGCTCAAAAGACTACTGTCCGGACTGCAAACTTTGGCACAAGCTACCGAGCAAAGAACAGCAGCAGACCGAAGACTAAACCCGTAACGAACGAGGCGCTGGCGATCTGCACGCTACGGTCTTGCGGTGGATCGGGGCAAGCTGGGCAGGGCGCGCACTCGAACGTTTTGCGCAGTTCGACCTCCCGGGCGCAGGCTATCGCTTCCTTTGCTCGCTTCACGCTGATTAGCACACCGTCACAGCTTGCCGTTTCGCCTTGATCGATGGCGGCAGATGCGACGCAGGGCGCTGCCATAACAATAGCCGCTAGCACTTGCCAGCCGCTCGCGTAAACGCAGCAGCTAGAAGCGTGCCAATGATAGCCCAAACAAAAAGAACGATTAGCGCTATGCTCACTTGGTACCTTTCTCGCCCCACCAGTTGCCGATAAGGAAGCCTAAGCAAACCCACGACGCCACCGAAATCCACAGCAGCCAGCAACCGGTCATTCATCTAGGAGCGCCGCTAGCTCGTCTCGATCTTCTCTACTGTCGCCAAGCTGTTCTAGCGGTGCGTTGGCTTTGGTTATCTCTTCTTCGAGCCGCTCTTTGTTTTCTTCGTTTTCGGCTTGGGCTTCTTGCCTGGCTTTGAGTAGTTCGACCGTTGCACTTTTGCGCTCCATTCTTCTAAGCGAAAGCATAGCGACAAACGCCGAGCCGGCGCCGATGATCGCTAAAAAAGTTGCGATAATCTTAGCTAGCACTGTCTCGACGCCTGCCGTAGTAAAGCGCACTGGCTGCACCGGTCAGCAGACCGGCGCCCACGTTGTCGAACTCAGCCCAGCCGAACGCTGCAGCCGTAAACGTAAACAAGGCAACGCCCCACGTAGCGCAGAGGATTAGCGCCGTCGGTGCTTTGCCGCCTGGTTTCATAAAGTTGAGCATGATCTAGCCCACGTACTGCAGCACGGTAACAGGCTGCGCAGCGGTGCCGGTAACGTAGAAGGGCGAGCCCTGCAGGCAAGCCGTCTCAAACGTTGCGCCAGGCGCAAGCAGAATGCCCTGCGTGGTGTTGTTCGAGCCGATCCAGACGTTGTTCGCGCCGATGTTCGAGACGATCACGTAGTAGCCGGTCAGCGTCACAGCGTCGAAGCCGCCAGTCAAAGCAACGTTAGCCGTCACCGTGTCGTTGTTCCAGTAAGGTGCGTTAGCTGCCTTTGCGTCGGTAGGATTCGCCATTGTCTTCTCCTATGTATGCGCCGGCTTGCCGGCGTTGTAATCTCTAAGAACTTCGTCGGCGCTTAGCGCTCGACCGTAAAAGCGCCCGGTGTCGATCTGCCCGGTAAAGTAGTCGTTGGTCGTTGCCGATTGCGGGCGCCCAAACTCCCACGCATCAGCGCCCCAAGCTGGAACACCGCCACCGCCTACGTCCGTGCCTGCTAAAACGCCGTCAATGTAGATTTTAAGGTCACCGCCTGCGCCCTCATTGACGCACGCCGTAAAGTACCACTGCCCCGCTGGCGTCGTTGCTGGTCCTTGCGCCGCATTAAAAGCAGGTGTCCAACAGAAAAAGCTTATCTGATTGCCGTTGTCGCTTTGCGTATAGATGACGTTGCGCGTGGCGCCGTCCCTACCGATGACGTACTCATTGCCCTGCGTCGGAGGGTTGGCGTCCTGAAAAGCCCAGCCGCAAATTGTAAAGGCGCCAGCAAAGTCTAACTTTGCAGGGCTGCCGATCGTTACAAAGCTTTCGCCGTTGAAAAACGGAAAGGTAAAAGCGGCGCCAATAGTGCCGTCGGTACCGTCAGCAGGTGCTGGCATGATGTCGTGCCATACGGCGCCGGTATGGCTTAGACGCTCATAGCGTGCCACGGCGTCGGCTGTCGGTGTCGGTTGCTTAACGTGTCGTCTTTTCATGCTCTACCCTTATCTCTACCGTTGAGGCACTACAAGCGCCAACCATTGCCAGCCCGTAACGCCTGCCGTATTTGCTCGAATCCTAACCAAGCCTGGCGGCAGGTGTAAGCCTTCGCTAGCAGCAGCCCAGACTTGACCACCACCAGGCGCACCAAAGGTTAGCACCGTCTCGCCTTGCTCTACCCATTGCTGCCCCTGCCAGACCGCTACGCTCACCGTCATAAAATAAGCAGCTACGGCGCCGTCGGTAAACGCTTGAACGTCGCAGTACGTATAGCCACCGTTTAGCGTGCTGTTCTCTAGTTCGGCACCGGTCAGCGCCCTAGGGTCTGGCACGTTGCAAAACGTCTCGACTTCATAACGCAGGGTCTGCCCTGTCGGTCGTGTCGGTACGCTGTAACCGACGCCAAGCGGGCGCCCCCATATGCCGCCTCGATGATCGTGCGAAAAGGTAGGCTCTGCGCCGGTGCCTGTAGCTTCGCCGTCGATCCACTCAGCAACGCCTCGGGCGCTCTGCTGGATACTGCGCAGCGTGCTGTGCAAACCTTGGGCGCTGTTGCCGAACTTTTCGTAGCCGCCAGGCGATACCGGGCCGCGCTTAGATGCTGGCTGCGTCATACCGGCAGCACCAGGCTATGCCAGACCCTGGCGTAATCGCCACTCGGGACGCTGATTTGAACGATCATCTCTAGGGGTCCGCCTTTCGTTAGGCTTGCCGCTGCCCAGTCGCCGACTTGTACCGTTTCTAAACCGGCAGCAGCCACAGCGCTATTAGCGACCAGCGGCACGCCGTCGATCGTTACGGTGATCGTCACAGCGTTAGCAGCGCTAAGCGTGGCGCCTTTCTCTATGAGCACCTGCGAGCGCAGCGTAGCGTTAGAGCCGATGCCTGCAGGCGCCGGTGCGAAAGGCGCATGTATGATCGACCGAATAGGCGCAAGCGTTGCCGTGCCATCTGCCCAGCCGCCATTGGGCGCATAGTGCGGCGCTACCGGGTCAGGCGCTGCGCTGCTGTCTGCTCGAAGATACGGCGCACCGAAACCACTAGGATAGTTCAGCAGCACTTGAGCGTCTGCCGTTAGCGTCTGGTCGCGCACGCCGTCGTGCGTGTGACCTTGCGCAGCAGCTAGGGCGGTGCCTCTAGCGTCGGCGCTGTTGGTGGTGACTTGCCAAAGGTATTCGATCGCCTCGAAGCTGCGCCCCATAACGTCGCCGCTAAGCGGTTGGTCTGCTGATACTAGCGGGCTCGGTAGGTCGTGGCGGTTAGCGCTAAAGGTCATGGGTCTAGCCTCACTTGCTCGTTAGCCTCGCTCCAAACTTCGGCGCCGTAGATCTGCCAGGCTACGCCATTCGGCGGATAGGTCGAAAGCTTTAGCGCCAGCGTGTGAAGCCCAGCAGGCACCACGCCAAGCCTTGCCACGATCGACCATGCCTTGCCGTCTTGCGTCGGCTCAAAGCCAAAGGGCGTAGAGATACCGTCTATCTCTAGGGTTAGCCCTGGCAGGTCCAAGCTGGGACGGTTGACCCCGTTAGCTTCGCCGTCGTTGCCGTAGAGCACCAGCACAAGGCTATGGTCGGTGTAGACCTGCAGCATCGAAGCCCAGCAAAACGTAGCCGTCAGAGCGAACGGGCTAGCGGTCGCCGCTATGCCTTGATCGCCCATAGTGGCGAAGCCCTGCCAGCGACAAGGTGGCTGCGCTAGATAGGCACCCTTGCCGCCGGTGCTGTGATCATGAACTTGCGCAACGGTGCGGGCGCCATTGCCTGGCGCTATGCCTGTCGTTAGCGTTTCGTAGCTGCTGCCGATCGTCTGCCAGGCTAAAAGGAAAGCATCAGCGCGCACCGCCTGCTGCGGTGCTGCGTTGCTCGCTTGCTGTTCTGGTCGTGGATCGACGACGACGGTAGCCACTAGCTCCACTCCTTTGCGCTGTCAGCAGCAGCGCCGAGCGTGTTGTTCGCATCGGCGAGCCATAAGTAGGCGACCTGCGTAATGGTTGGCAAGAGTCCCGGTCGGCTGTTGCCTGGCGTATTGTCTAGCGGTGGCTGCGTGCTCGATGCGCTGCCGAACGTGCCGTAGTCTCTAGGCGTCATGACCTCGCCGACCAATGGCGCAGCGGTGGCGCTGATCGTGATCTGCGCACCAGCTAGAATGCTAACCACTTCGCCGGTCCAAGTCACAGCGCCGCTAGCGTAGGTGTAGCCGTGCACAGCCCAGCCGGTTGCAAAATATTCGTTCTCGTCTGCGTCAGCGCTGCCAGCTTGCAAGCCTGACACGAGGCGGCTAGCTGCTGCGGTGTTAAGCGTCAGCGTATACTTGCCGCCACCTAGTGCGGTTACGGCTTGAATCTCGCCAGCAGGGCAGAAGTAGCCGCCCCTATTGTTGCCGATAGCCTCGGCGGTGATTCGCACCAAACCGCTCTCTAGGTCTGCTTCGGTAGCTGTAACCAGCGTTGCAATGCTTACGCCCTGACCGCCTGCGCTATCAGGCAAGCGAGCGTTGATCACTGCAGCCGTATCGCCTACCCGTACAAGGTGCTTGGTCCAATCGTGCTCAATAGCAAACTCAGGGCGTGGCGTATTCCACCGACCAAGCACGCCGGCTAGTTGCTCTTCTAAAACCTCTAGCTCTTCTAGCGTGGTCGGTGCCTGTATCCACGTCGGCGCAAATTCGTAAACGTCGCCGTCGTTATTCTCTGCGGTGTTCACGCCTGGCATGTTGACCGTCAGCCGGTGCTCTTTGTCGATTAGGTCGAAGTTACCTTTGAGCACGACACGCGTAACGATGCGCCCGCCTACCCTTAGCTCTTCGCTCGCCGTAGAGAGTAGGCTGCTGTCGGTTAACTGGTGGTCGCAGTTCTGCGTGGTGATCGCATAATGGATCTGGCGCACCGTCACGAGTCCGAGCGTGTCGATGTCTACGAACAGATCGAGCACCGCTAGCTCTCGTTCGAGCACGTCAAGAAGCAGGTCGCCGGGCTCAATGAAAATTTCAAAGTCTTGAATGTTGGATAGTAGCCGGCTTATCTCTAGGTCATTTATGCGCCCCGCTGGAATACCTGCGCCGATCTGCGCCGAGCCGTTACCCGGCAAGCTGTCCCACGTTCCATTGCTGCCGTCGCCTGTGACACTATTCAGCAAGCGCAAGACCACCAGATCAGCACGACCACGCACCACGATTCTAGGGTCTAGCTCTTCGCCTACTGCGAACGCGTCGGCGTTGCTGCCGTCTCGGTGCTTGATCGTGTAGCCGCTCTGCCCGTTGTACGGGAACAAGTAAGCGGTCGGCAGGTTGGCGCCTGTGAACTGCTCGCCGATAGCGTTGCCCTGGCGCTGGACGTGCCGCATAATTCGGTCATCTGCGACGAAGGTACTGGGCACCATGTGGAACTTGGCGTTGATCGGGTCCACGCTGGCGAAGCGGTCGCCGACGATTAGCAGCCCTTCGCGTGATGTCGGCGCCCTTGGTGCTGTGTAGCCCTGCGGGCTAGCGACTCGAACCGGTCCCAGCCCTCTGCCGATCGGTCGGTTATAGAAGCCCAAGGCGTCTTGCATTGGTATCGTCCACAAGCCGTCCCGGTAATACGGGATACCGTCGACCGCATAAACAGCGGCTAGGGCTTCGTCGCCGTTAGGGTAGATTAGATACTCGGCAACGATGCGACCGACCCAGCTTTGCGGCGATGCACCGCAAGGCGTGCCGATGGCGTGCCCGTATGGGTCGCTCTTGTAATCGCCCAGACCAGACGCACGCGTAACCGTTAGCACGTCATGATCTACGGCGCCTGCTATGTTGGTGACTGTGACCGTTTCGGCGCCTACGTGCAGGTCAAAGGGCGTAGCACCTAGGGCAGCGGTCAACGCTGCGCCATCGCCTAGCCTTACCTTGAGCGTCGTCTGGCTTTGGTTTGCTTCCTCGAAAAGAAACACCTGCACACGATACTGCGGCGCCATCAGTTGCTGAACCGCTAGCGTATTGGCTAGCGTCACTTCGACACCGGCAAGGCTCTTGCGTGTGCTCAACGGGTCCAGCTGCGATCCTACCGACGTTAGACCGGCGAGAGGATAAGGCGCACCGGTTGCCGAGCTAAGCGCCACAGCGTAGCCGCCAGACGCCACGCGCATCTGGACCGTGATCTTATGAACCGTGCCCGCTGCCTGCGTTGCGTAACTCATTCGACGTATGCCCTGCCGTCAAAGCCGAACGTGAAAAAGGGCCACCCGTCGATGCGTCGAGTCGGTGCGAAGTCGGCGCTGCTGTCGAGTACCCAGAAAGCATCAGCAGCGCGCACAGTGCGGTCTAGGCTGTATTGCCATTGGGCACCGTCGCTGCAGTCTTCAAACCAGCGCTCGAAGGCGTCGGCGTCGTGCACGGTAGGCGCTAAGGCTGCGCCGCTGTGGAAGACGCTAACCTGCGGCACGTCGGTAAACTCAAAGCGCGTTGATAGGTGCGAGCCACGGCGCACGGTAACGACTCGACCGGATACGCTCACAGCTTGCGCAGACTGCGGCACGCGTCGGCGCAGGTAGCCAGCACCAAGCGGCACCGGGCTTGCCCATGTTCCTAGCGGCGCTTGCGGCGAAGTCGTAACCTGTGCGGCTACCGTATCAACGCCCTGATCGAATCCGAAGCGGTGCAGGTCGAAGGTCGTGGCAGCGTCTGAACCTAGAACGCGCAGCGTGTTGCCTGCGCCCACGTCGATAACGACACGCCAGGTAGTGGCGTCGAGCGTAACCGTCGAGGCAGCTAGCGCTGCGTCTCGCCCTGCTAGATCGATCTGCAAAGCGGTAAGCAGGTCGTTAGACGCTGCGTTACCTGCGACGACGCCGGACGTAATCAGACCAGCGCCGACCGTGTGCGTAAACTGCACAGCGCCAGCGCCTACGTCGTACTCGAAACGGATAGCGCCGAGCGTCTCTAAAACTCGAAAGATTGCCGGGCTTGCTGCGATGGTCATGGTTTAGGCTCCCGCAATGCGTCGATGTCGTGCCATCTTTTGCCCTGCGTTGAGCACATTAGCCACACCTCGCTTGTCGTACGCAGGACCATTGAAGTTAATAACGGTCGTTCCGCCTTCACCACCGCTGCCGCTCGATGCTGCCCGGCTCTGCCTGGTGTCGGTCGGCGTGCTGGCTGGCGTTGCTGCAGGTTGACCTGCTCGGCTGATAGCGCCGCTCGCTGCGCCCATAGCTAGCCCGCTGGCGATCATCGCAGCGCCTGTGCCTGCCATGACCGGGTTGAGCGTGGCGACACCCTCGAAAGCGTGCAGCGTGCCACGTGCCACTAGCTCTTGCCCGGTGCTCGATAGAACAGCTTCTAGCAGCTTCTCGGCGTTTAGTTCGCCGTCTTTAGCTTGCTGGAACAAAGCGTTAGAAACGGTGCTAGCTGCTGCCTTGGCTAGCTCGGTGCGCTCGTCTTCTAGCTTGCTCTTAAAGTCAGCCGTCTTTTTCGCTTCGTCTTTGTCTTTAGCGTTGGCTAGCTCAATGATTCTAATGCGCTTGTTTTGCGTGTCTTGCACCGTGTCGAGCAGAGCGAATGCAGCATCCTCTTCGTCTTGCAACTGCGCAGCACGATAAGCCGACGCCAACTCTGCGTCTAAGTCGAAAACCTCTTTGATCTTTTGCGACTGCTGCTTGGCTATCGCTACGGCTTTCTCGCCGCTTTCTTCCATCTGCTTAGAGCCTTGGTCGAGCAGCTTCCTAAAGCCGTCGACGGCTGCGGTAACTGCAGACTCTTGCGAAAGCTTCAGGTCGTTGAGAAAAAAGGCGGTGTCCTGTTTTGCTTGGGTCCGTGCGAATTTCGCTGCATTTTCGAGCCTTGGGATTAGCTCTTCTTGCAGAGCTAAGCGGCGAGCTACGGCTGCGCTCTCTTCGTCAAAGACTGCCGTAGCTAACTGACCATCTGCAACGGCTTCTCGCCGCATTAGCCGCCTGTCGTCTCGCTCGTCTTTCAGTTGCTTTAGCTTTAGCTTCTGCAGCCTTAGCTCTTCCTCTGCTGCCCGCACGCCACCGATTGCAGCCTGTGCTGCCTCTTGAGCGTTTAGGGCTGCGATGCTCATGCCTGCGTCGGCTGCGCTTTCGCCTAGCTTCTGCAACGCTGCGATGTGCTCCTCTTGCGCTTTCTTCGCTTCCTCTGCTGCGGCTGCTTCGTCTTGCATCGACTTAGCCAGCAGAGCGAAACCGGCAACGGCTGCCGTGATGGCGATGCCTGCCACGCCGCCAGACGTAAACGCTGCAATAGCATCAGCAGCTAAGAGAAAGCCTTGCGTCGCCTTCTCGCTTGCCGACTCGGCGCTGTTGCCAAAGACAAAGGCGGTTTGTCTAGCTCGATCAAAGCCGCCCTCAACGTCGCGCAGCGGCATCTCTAAGGCATCTAGCCGACCGTGCAGCCCTTCGCCTTTGCCGAAGACTTTACCGAGCCGCTCACCGTATATGTTAAGCTTTTTGTCTGACTTATCAACGGTGCCGCCTAAACCTTTTAGACCGCCCTCGGCGTCGTGCACAGCAGCTAGCAGAGAGTCGGCGTCGCCCTTGATCGGTATTCTTAATTCGTCGCTAGCCATTGCTTAGCCTTTCCATCTCTTGGCGATGCTGCGCAGCCCTCGCTGCCATCTGCCCGCTAACGTAAGCCTCGACACGATCTAAGAGCACCGGGTTAGCTGTCGCCACCGATACGCCAAAGCGCCCTTCGGTATGCCACGCCCAGCGCCTCGCTTGCGATACTGCCAACCGCACAGCCAAAGAGCCAGGGCAGCCGTGATAAGGCTTGCCGCCTATGGTAATCGGTGGCGCAGGTTGCGTTGCTTCAAAGCCTGGCAATGTGCAGCCCTTACCCTCTCGCACCTGCTCGGGGCAGGTTGAGCAATTGAAAACGTCGTACTGGCTAGCCCAGCCCGCTGCGAAACAGTGCCCGCGCTTGGTCGGCGTTGACTAGGTGAGCTTGCACGATTGCGCTGTAAGCCTCCCAGAACAAACCTTCCAAGGCGAGCGCCTCCAAGTCATCGGCATGCAAAGCGCCGCCGTCTAGCTCGAAAGGCTCGCGCCCTTCTATTTCTCGCAAGCTGTAGCCGACGACTTCGCCGGCTGCCTGCAATATGCCCTCTTTGAACTTACCAAGGCGCACAGAGTCGGCGGCTGGATCATCGCTAGTGCCTTGCTCTATGCGCTGCTCGATAAGCACCAAGCCCTTGCGCAGCGACTGATCGCGACTAAGGATCGACGACCACTTGCCGGCTGGGATGAACGCCAAGCGCGCACGCTTGCCGCCCTCTAGCTCTACCCAGTCGGTAAGCTGGTCTGGGGTTTCGGGCGTTACCGTGTCGAGCGCTTCACTCACAGCAGATGAATCCGAGCAGTGGCGGTGCCGTACTCAGGGCGAAAGCCTCGCCCGCTCATCTCAAGAGTAGCCAAGCCGCCCTCTTCGCCTACGGTGGTGTTGCACTGGGCGCCGGGAATCTCGATCACAACCGTATTTCCTGGCTGGTCGCCGAACTGCATAAGCACGCTAAAGACCTGATCGTTTTGGAACGACAAAGCGGCACCGTCGCCGAAGGTCTGCGAGCCGCCAGCAAGCAAGGCGTTGGTGGTG
>Ga0222718_10002458_pt1 | contig 16670 bp, 24 predicted proteins | sample C33_27DmetaG_FD_165045 | JGI IMG/M metagenome (GOLD analysis project Ga0222718, IMG submission 165045) | Estuarine water microbial communities from San Francisco Bay, California, United States - C33_27D | ecosystem: Environmental > Aquatic > Marine > Unclassified | place: USA: California... | reverse complement strand
CCTGGTTGCCGATCGAGTTGCCCCAAGACACGGGCGGGTGGGTCAAGACCGGGACCGGCTCAACCAATCTCAGCGCACCTGGTCGCATGGGGATCGACACTATCCTAACCAATGCTTACTTCACATCGGCGAGCTCGTCGGCGTCCAGCGGCGGCTTGGGGTGGTATTTCGATATGCAAGTCAATGTTGGCGGCGCGGCCGGCACTGACCGGATCATTTTTGAGGGACAGATCGCTAACGGCGTCTCGGAGAAGGTGTGCCGGCTTCGGTTCACGACCACCGGGGTGCAAGTGTTCGATCCGACTGCGGCGCTCACAAAGGCCAGCATTGCAATCGACACAACGATCCGCCGTCAATACTACCTCGTGATTGAGGACAACACCGCGGCGTCAACTCAGGCCAAGCTATACATCCGGACACCGGGCGCCGAATGGTCCGAAGTCGCCGACGTGCAGATCCTCAACAACGCTGCGACACCCGGAGCCACAAGTCAGACCCGATGGGGCCATCTTGCTGCCGCCGTCGATCGGAGTTTCTGGTTTCTGGTCCAATCGGAAGGGCCGATCCTGCAACGCGGGCCGACGCTCACCGGGCGGTGGCTGTCGCGGCTGCCGGTGCCGCTTCCCAAGTTTGGGGCCAACGGGGCGTTGTGTTTTCTTTCGGCGACCGGCGGGCCAATGGTCGAAGCAGAAACCTGGGCGGCCAACGTGCGGGCCGACTACCCGATCCGCGCGGTGTTCCCGTCCCTTGAGCCGTCACCGTCGCGGGGTTGGCGGTCGACGGACACCGCCGAGCAGGTGTTGACCTGGGATCTCGGTGAGACGGTGTGGACCGGCGGCGCGTTCGGGCTGTTCCTGGCCAACGTCAACTTTACGCGGGCAGATCTTGAGTATTGGGATGGGGCCGCGTGGCAAAGCATCGGAGCGGCCGATCTGCGTTTTGACAGCTCGACCCAGCGTTACGACATTGACGGCTCGGTGTTGACGCCGCGCTTTGGTGCCGCAGCTCGTGGCCGGTACATCTGGGAAAACGAGTTAGCCGGCGGCTCGGTTGAGCTGCCATTGACCGCGGGCGGCTCGGTGGTCCGGCGGATTGCGTCCAACTCGGCCGGGTATTGGGTCGATGGCACGACCCTACAGCCGCGGATCGTCCTCGAGGGGATCGACGGCTCCGAGGCTTCGGGCTTTTTCTGCACCATTCGGCACCCGTCCGGCGTGCTCGTGGCGTACCCGACGACCGAGATCTTCGCGCGGTACTGGCGCGTCCGAATCCCGGCGGCGCAACTGACCGCCGAAGGCTACTATCGCGCCGGCGTGATCGCTCCGATGCGGGTAATCCCCTTTGGCGCTGAGGCGGCCTGGGGGATGGGACAACAAGCGGATCACAACGTCGACGTAACCACCGACCGCTTCGGCACGTCTCGAGCTCGCCAACGTGGCCCACAGAAAATGTCTTGGTCGATGGACTGGAGCGACCAAACCAACCATTTGCGACTCCGCGACGGCGCGTTTAATACGGACTACATCGCCACCTCGGCCGGAAACCGGCTGGCCGCGGTCGAAGATCTGGGGATGCAGCTTCGGGGGATCATGCAGCGGATCAAGGGCGGAGAGCTGCCGGTGGTTGCGGTGGCGGCGTTCCCTCAATCGACCAACACAATTACCGATCCGACGCTGTTTAACTACGGACACCTCTTGTCCTCGATCCGAATGACCCAGAGCGCGGGCGAGATGGGGCAAACCGAGATCATCCGAGTTGAGACAATTACGGTCGACGGGATCGTGTGATGTTGTCCTACGGTGAAGCCGAGCGCCGCGGGGTGTGGTTGCTGGACATCGAGATCGCCGGCGAGGTGCGGCACTACGCGACCGAGGCCCAAACCGTCACCACCACCAACGGCGACTCGATCTTGTACCTGTCCGGCCTGGGCGATCCCGAGTTGTCCCGAGCGACGCAAGGACTCGCCGAGGCGTCGTCCTCGTTGGAGCTGTTGACCGCCGACGATTGGGCGCGGATCGAGGCCGACGGCCACACCCTCGAGCGCGGGCGGGCTGTGTTGCGTCGGTGGCACGAGGGCCAAACTTTAGAGCGGGCCGAGGTGTACCTGTCCGGCGTCGTCACCGGCGCCACCTACGGCGAAGCCAACGAGCCGATGACGTTTACGCTTAGCCGCGAAGCCCGCAACGAGGCGATCGAGCTGCTGGACCCTCAAGCGGTCGTGTCGGCGGATACGTGGCCGGTGCGGCTCGGTTACGCCACCGAGGACGGCGTGCTAGGCGCGTCCTATCCGCTGATCTTCGGTTGTCCTGGGCACAACCCCACCGGGACACCGCGGGCCGCCGTGCCGGCCCTGATGGTCGAGGGCGCCGCGGCGACCAATGCCAGCCGCGTCTTGGTCAGTCTCGGCGGGATCGACGCGGGCAACGTGCGATTGCACAACACGACGGCCGGAAGCGAGGGGACCGCGGCAACGATTGGCGCTCTCGACGAGCTCGGACGGTCGGTGACGTTGACGGACTTCACCGCGACCACCGTCCTCGGTGAGTTGTCGGACGAATACTGGATCGGCTTGCAGGACGACGCCACCTACGGCGGCGGAATCAAAAACCCTTATCAACCTGGGCGACCGCTACGGGGAGCCGGCGACGTGATCCGGTACGTGTTGCAGACGTACACCGCAATCCCCGTCGACACCGGCCGACTGTGTGCCACCTTGGCCGAGCTGAACCGGTATCAGGTGGACACCTGGACCAACACGCCCACCAACGCGCTTGATTGGTTGCAGTCCGAAGTCTTGGAATGGTTGCCGGTGCAGGTGTTGGAATCGTCGCAGGGGCTGTATGTGCGCCCCTACCGCTTCAATCAAACGCGGGCCGATGTGGTGGCGTGGCTGTCTGCCGACCGGCGAGACGTGGAACGCCAAGGGCCGCTCGGCCGGTTGCAACAGGAAGTGTTTAACGAGATCACCGTCCGGTATCGTCCGGCCAACGGACCTGGCGCCGCGTGGTACAGCTCGGTCACACTGACCGCCAACGCCGGAACGCTAAGCGTGACAGAGACGGACACCGACGACCCGCGGATCTTGGCGTCCTATTTGGCCCAACGGTCACAAACGGTGTACGGCGTCCGGCCGCTTGTCGTCGACCTTCCGCAAACCTGGGACGACGCGACGGCCGAGCTAGTGGCACGCGACCGGCTAAACCGGCACGCGTGGCACAAACGCACGGCGACCTATGCGGGCGGCGCCGAGCTCGAGGCCATCGAGCCGGGATCGTGTATTGCGCTAACCGACTCCGCGGTCCATCTGGACGAGGCGTTGGCGCTTGTCGTCGATGTGGAGGCCACAAGCGCTGGCGCCCTGTTGTCGCTTGTCCTGCTCGACAACCCGGTGGGCCAACCGTTCGACGTTTGACGGTCGGTGGTGTAGGATAGACGCACGGATCGCGTCCGAGACAGCGGCGAACACCTACTAGTGGGGCACAGATGGCGCTCGAGGTAACTAGCCGGCTAAGCATTGACGCGACGGCCACCGAAAAAAACCAACCCGTCGCGATCGGTGGTGGTGCCTTAACCTTGGCTCGCCCAAGACAGTGGTTGCACTCGTTCCGCACTGGTCCCGACGCATACCCCACGGCGACCTATCAAGGCGGTTCGGAGCTAGAGGCCATCGAGCCGGGATCGTGTATTGCGATCACCGACTCCGCGGTCCATTTGGACGAGGCGTTGGCGCTTGTCGTCGATGTGGAGGCCACAAGCGCTGGCGCCCTGTTGTCGCTTGTCCTGCTCGACAACCCGGTGGGCCAACCGTTCGACGTTTGACGGTCGGTGGTGTAGGATAGACGCACGGATCGCGTCCGAGACAGCGGCGAACACCTACTAGTGGGGCACAGATGGCGCTCGAGGTAACTAGCCGGCTAAGCATTGACGCGACGGCCACCGAAAAAAACCAACCCGTCGCGATCGGTGGTGTGGCGTCGACCTTGGTTCACGCGTTCTGCACCGGTCCCGACGCATACCCGAGCGGGACGGCCGACGGTTCTCAGGATCTGGTGTGGTCCTCGTCCTCGACAGTGGCCCAAGGCGCGCCGGTGTCCCTCGACCTGGCCGGCGGCTTGACCTCGGTCCTTGACGGCTCGGCGATCAGCTTCGCCGAGGTGACGTTTGTCGCGCTTCGCAACAAGTCGACGACCGCGGCCGAGGTGATCGAGGTGTTCGGCAATGCGACCGGGGTCGCCATCATCGAAGATCCGACGAATGTGGTGGTCGTGCCGGCCGGCGGTTGGTTTGTGTGGGCCGCACCGTTGGCCGGCGTGGCCATCACCGGCGGCGCGTCCGATGTGCTGCAACTCGGCGCACAGTCGGGGACAGTTTCTTACGACCTTCTAATCATGGGGCGGTCTGCATGAGCGATCGAGGCTTTTCCGAATCGGCGGCCGTGCCGCTGTCTACTTCTTACGCGGTGCTGACGCTCAACGGTGTCCCGTCTGGCGCGAGCGATGTGGCCGATCAGATCCGGCTCGGCCTGGCCGAGCTCGCGTTGACCTCGATCGCCGGCGGCGCGTCTCAGGTGACGTGGTACCTGGCGCGCGACGCCAACCGGGACGAGCCGATCACGGACGAGATCACGGCTAACATCATCACCGGCGCGACCTTGGCGGCCGGTGGTTGTGCGGGAAGCCTTAACGGCCTGCCCTTCGTCACATCCGGGGGGGCGCTGTACGTCGCGGCCAAGCTAGACGCCGGCACCGCCGCGGCCGTTGCCCGTCTTACTTGGGAGAGGTGATCCGTGCCTTTGCTGACCGGCCAATTTTACGCTCCACCAACCACCGGCGGCGGTGGTGGCGGGATCACGGTGACACGCGGCACCTACGCGAGCCGGGCGGCTTCGCCGGCCGTCGGTGATCTGCACTACTCGTCCGACCTGATCGGCGTTGTGTCGCGGTGCCTGACCGCGGGAACCTGGACCGACTTTTTGCGGGATGTTGAGTTGACCACGGTGCCGACTTTGGGGTGGTCGTGGAACAATCAAACGAGCGGCGGCGCGACGGCCACCGTGTCGACGACTGGGCCGTTTCAATCAATTACAACGCCCTCTCCGCCCTCATCGGGTACTCACATCCGGCACCGCGTCCGCTTCGCGCCTGCGGCGCCTTGGAAGCTGACCGCCATGTTTGACGGAATGGGCGGGACTCGCACCTTGGGGATCTCGCTGCGCGAATCTGCAACAAACAGGTTTTATAGGTTTGGCGTTTCGATGCCTAATCTTTATTTCGGTGTGGCGCTGTACGCCGAAACCGGCGCCGGACCACCAAGCGCGGGCTTAGTGAAAGGGCCAAGAACAAACTTGCTTCCCGCTTCCGGGCCTCACATTTTTTCTATTGAGGACGACGGATCGGAGCTCATTTTTAGGGTGGTCAATCCCTACAGCGGGATCGAGGTGGAACACTACCGGGAGAGTCGCACGGCCTACATGGAGGGGGGGCCCGACGAGTTTGGTTTTCATGTCGGAACCTTGGAAGAAGATGGGCACGTCGACCTCTTGTCCTGGCGGGTGGAATAATGCTGCAGCTCGGTAACGACTTCTTCGCGACCACCGGCGGCGGCGGCGCTGCGCTGTGACGCTCGACCGGGCGATCTTGACTTCGGCCCTGCGTCACCTGGCCGGCGTCCGTTACGATGCGTCGGCGCGACCTCGGCCGCATACGATGGATTGCACGCGCGCCACCTTCGCGATCCTCCGCGATGTGTACGGGCCGATCGTTGACACGGTGTCGCCGGCGCTGCACATCCGAAACGCCGGCGATCCGTTCTCCAACGTCGACGCGGTGGCCGGCCTCGGCCTCGGTGAGCTCGTGTCGCATCCTGGCGCCGGCTGGTCGCTGTGCCAAGGTTGGCGACAGCTCGAGCCGTTGCACGGTGGCCACGCGTGGTTGTGGTGGGAGCCGCCGGTGCCGTTTCCTGGACCGGGCTTGATCGTCCAAGCGACGCCGATCCAGCCTTGGTGCGAGCGTCGCACTTGGGGCGAGCAGAGGGGCAAATTTCCGGCCGGCGTTAAGGTGTGCCAGCTTCGAGAGGTGTCGTATGTCTGATCCCATTCCCGCGCCCAGTACGTCTGTCGACGTGCGGATCGGCCGCATCGAACAGGACTGCGCGATCACGCGCGACAAGGTGGAACGCTTGCACTCTGAAGTGGCGACACAAGGCCAATTAATGCGAAGCCTAGAGGACAACTCCCGCGCCACGGCGACCGCCACAATCGAGCTCGCGGCAATCGCCAAGGCCCGCGACGAGCGAGAACGCCGCGAGGACGAGCGACGGGCACAAGTCGAGGCGGCGGCGTTGGAGTCTCGCCAAGCGGCCGTCGATCGGCTGTTGGCGGCGGTGGCAGAGAATTGGAAATACCTCGTCCTGTTGCTCGTGCTGATCCTGCAACCTGGAGCGGCCGAGGTGTTGCGGGCTTGGGGCCTTCTGCCCACGATCCAAGCCGCGCCGACGTACATCATTAACGAGTCGGTAGCACCACCACCGACCGCACCACCGACAACGGGGGCCACCGATGCCGCTGAGTGATCACGTCCGCACCGAGGCCGTTGAAGCCGTCTTGGGCGCCTTGGAAAACTACACCGAGGTGGGCCACCTCTCCGAAGATGCGGCGCTTGAGCTGTTGATCGATATTCTCGACGCGGCGCTTCCGATGCGGGCGCTCATTCCTGGCCTGTTCGGTGAGGCCGCCGAGCTCGCCACCGATCAGGCTTTGCGAGTGTCCATCAACGCGCTGTCGGCGGCGCTCAAGCCGGACCCGCAACGGCTGTTGACGCGAGCCGCAAAGGCCGAAGCCCGCGGCCGGCTGCGGGTTGCAGCTCGGCGACGGGCCAAGGCGGCGGCGCTGATGGCGGGCGATTAGGTTTCGGCCTCGGCCTCGGCCTTGTCCTCGATCCCGAGTGCCATCCGAAGCGGATCCGCGTCTGGATGTGCGGGCGGCGGCGGCGGCACCTCGACGACCTCGACCACCTCGGCGCGGCGTTCCTCGTCAAGCGCAGTCGCCAGTTCGGTCGACAGCGGAACAAGGCCACCGGCCAAGAGGCGCCGGATCGCAGTCTTACGCGCCATTGAGGCGAAGTGTTCGCGCCACACCTTCCCGCCACCACTGGCGCCGCGGGCCTCGTCGATCCCTTGGCGGTCCATCACAAGCTGATACCGGTGGCCGTCCCGGTCGACGGCGACAGCATACGCCAAGACCAAGGCGTCGTCCGTCCGTCGGATACCGAGCGCGCCACCGTGATCGATGGCGGGCGGCTCGACGGTCCACGAGAAGGATCCGCGCTCGATCTCGTCGGCGTACACAACGCCGGCGTTCATTCTAAGCCCAGCTCGTCGGGCGAGCTCGAGGTATCCGCGGTAGCCGATCACGTATCCGCACCGCATCACCCGATCCCCGTTCGGTCCCTTCTCGTTCCTGGGGATCAGGTAGAAATGACCAAGCGGCGAGGACGGTTGCAAGCCGAGCTGTGACGCCAACATCACAGTCGTTGCAATGCTCTCCGCGGTGCAGCGTCCGATCTTGGGGTTGCGGGCACCTTCGACAAGTACGATCCGCGTCATCGTCTCCGGGTCGAGATGTCGCGGTAGGACTTCCCCCATCTGGGTCTGGATCCGGCCGAGGATGCCGGCGAGTCGATCCCGCTGTTGTAGTGCTGTGCTCATTTGTTGGACTCCCATTTGACGACGAGGCGCGAAGCCTGTCGGGTTGTTGTGTAGGCGTCGAAGATCGCGGCCAACCCTGGTCGGTCTTGTTGCAGCTTTTTGCGGTCGAAGCTGGTTGTCGTGTACCTGGACCACCGCACCGAGCCGCGCTCGGACTTGATCCCGGTGTCATCGCCGATCAGCGCCTTGACCTCGTTTTTCAGCTTGTCGGCCTTGGCCTTGGCGGCCTTGGCCTCGGCATCGGCGGCCTGCCATGCGTCGACCAACGCCACCGCGTCGTCGTCGGCGTCTTGAAACGTGTCCCGCGGCTCGGCGTAGAGCTCGGCCAACCCAGCGGCGCACCCTGGCGACCCGTCGATCGGCGGCTCGGTGTCCTCGATCACGTGGGTGTGCCACCACTGGCCGGCCGTATCGACGAGCGCGGCGAGTACCTGCGGATCGGCCTTGATGTGGTAGATCCGCAACTGATCCGTCATCGGCGAGAACGCCGACAAGACCCACCGGTCGCGGCCGGTGATCGCCATGTACCACAGGCATTGCGTCCGGTACACCGCTGGGATCTGGTCGGTGCCATCTTCGCCCCAACCGTTCCAGCTTCGGCACGTCTTGATCTCAAGCCCGACGCCATCGAGCCAACCGTCCGGCGTGCCTCGCATCCAAGGCCGATCGGGATGCTGGCAAGGTCGACCGACCGACAACCGCTTGGCGCCAAGGCGATCGCGCGTCCATTCACCGATCGCAGACTCCAACCGGCGCCCGCGTTCCATTGCGGCGCTATCGGCCGCCTGCACCTCGTGCCGCTTGGAACGCCACACGTCCCACGGCGACGACCAAGACGACAAGCCAAGGACGCCGGCCACATCGGAGCCGCCAAGGCCACCGCGTCTCCATTCCAACCAGGCCGGCCGGTCGGGCTGGCCGTCTCCGATCCAGACTTCGCGCCGGTCGATGGCCTCGGACACCACGCGAACCACCTGCGGCACATTCTGTGCGACGACGGGCGACCCACCGAGGGCGCCCGCGCTGATCAAGTAGTTTCGGCCGTCGCGGTCGATCGTGACCTCGAGGCCGTGATGTGTGCCGATGGCGTGTCCATGTTCCCGAGCTGCGAGACAGTGAGCGCGGATCGTTGCTTCGTCAATCATTGGGCTTTTTCCTTTGTGGCGTCGATGGCGCGGGACAGCTCCATACCGAGGTCGAACAACTGGCGATTGGCCGTCTCGGCGCCGCGTCGTTGCCAGTCCAAGGATAGGCGCTCAAGGGGTCGCAAGTTGTCCAGCGTCAAGCGCGGGCGGGCTTGGTTGAGCCAGTGAAGGCCGGACAAGACGCCAACGCCGACGGTGGCGAGGCCAATCAGAAAGTCGAGATCATGCGGGTTCATTAGTTCCCCCAAACAACGGGGCGGGACTCGCTAATGCAAGCGTCCAGCGCGTCGGCGCGACTGCTACACTCGACAACTCGTACAGTCGTCATAGACCCGCCGCCTAGCGTCTGTGCGTCGCGGACAGCGTTGTCAGCGTTGCGGTAGTAGCTGCGTCGGGTGCCGTAGGTGGGCGACCCGAAGGTTACGATCTGGAAGTAGGACGGTGTATGAAGTTGCATTGGTTGCCTCTTGTTGTTGGTGATTATTATTTAGCAGATGTGCAAACTGGTTGCAAGGAAAAGCGAAAAGATTTAGGCTCGATGCCAATGGAGGCCGCAGATATGACAACGGCAAAAAGTTGGCTGAGGGCAACGCGAGCTCAACGCGACGAGACGCAACAAGACGCGGCAAAGCTGTGCGGGGTGTCGCTGCACACCTTCCACCGGTGGGAAGCGCACAACCTGATCCCCACCTTGGCCCAAGCGGTCGAGATCGCGCGGTGGGCCGATGTGACGGTCGACGAGGTGGCCGAGCGCTTCGGGTTTGACCTGGGCGCTGAAGCCGAGGTGCGGCCATGACCCGCCAAGAGGCGCTCGAGGAGGCGATCGCGTGCCTAAAGCAGTTCATCGAAGAAGAAGCAGAAAAGCCCGAGGACCGCTGGGATCGGGATGGGTTGGTGAGTCGCGCAGAGGACGCTTTACACTACATGCAGTGGCCTGACGCCGACGAGGACGACAAATGAACACCACCGACGACACCGGCGGCGGGCCTTGGCCGCATCCTGTCGAATTCGACCCCGACGACACCGGTACACCGGTCGAGACGCGGCATTTCTACCAATGGCGCGACCTGTGGCGCGTGACGAGCGACACCGCCCGCGGGCGGCTTGTGGCGCTTCGCAATGCGGGGCGGGCAACAAACGACGGCCGAATCTGGACGGTCGAGGGGGGAAGATGGTGAATCGGGATCTTGAGTTGGCGCGGCGCGCGGTGGCTTGCAAGCATTGGCGGTGGATGCCGGGGATGCTTGTAGACAGCGATCACCATGGGTCTTGGCGTCTGTATGAGTCAGGTCCGCACCTGAGCGCATGTGGCGTTCGCGGCGGATTCGTGGCAGCCTGGGACGCTATAGCGGACGCCCAAGGAATGGACGCCTATCCGGCATTAGACGACCCCTGCACGCTGGGCGCATTGCTCGCGCTGGTGCGGGAGGCTTGGCCGAGTACGTTTGTCATGCCATACGACAAGAAGCCCGGCTGGTGGGTCGCGATTATGCCCGCTGGCCCGTGGCCCGACCCCGGACCCACTGAAGCCGAGGCCCTTGTGGCCGCGCTGGAGTTTGCGCCATGAATGATCACACCTACACCCTGACCTACGGAAGCCACGCCAGCCGCGAGGATGGCATGTGTCTCATGGAAGCCGTTGCCTATCTAGCGGGGGAGCCTCACACAGACGCGCCCGCGTGCGCCTGTCCGGTGCTGACTGCGTTTGCGGTGAGGCTAAACGATGCTATGGGCACAGGCCCAGATGGGGATGCGCTGCGAGCCCGCTACCTGCACGACCTCGCGCCGATGCTGGTCGGTTCGCGCTCCACACCGGAAGTCGAGCAGGTCCGCGCCTATGTGCTTGCGGATCACGCGGTCAGGGTGTTTGCGCCTTTGGCGCTCGAAGCAGCGTGGCCAGCGCAGGCAAAACGTCTGCGCGCACTACAGCCAATCACGGATCAAGCATCCGCTGAGGCCGCTCAGGTCGCCGCTAGGGCCGCCGCTTGGGCCGCCGCTGGGGGCGCTGGGGCCGCCGCTAGGGGCGCCGCTAGGGCCGCGGGCGGGGCCGCTGGGGCCGCCGCTGGGGACGCCGCTAGGGCCGCGGGCGGGGCCGCTTGGGCCGCCGCTTGGGACGCCGCTAGGGCCGCCGCTGGGGCCGCCGCTGGGGACGCCGCTGGGGCCGCCGCTTGGGACGCCGCTCGCGAAGCCCTTGTGGCCGCGCTGGAGGCTGCGCCATGAGTAACGAACTAGCCCGCCGCGCCGTCGCCTGTAAGGGCTGGCGGTGGATGCCGGGGATGCTGACGGCCACTGGATACAGAGTCTGCGATAGCTACCGCACATGGCCACACCTGCAAAGAGGCGACACGCTACGGTCTGGGCTGCACTTCCCCGACCTAACCGACCCTGCCACGCTGGGCGCGTTGCTCTCGCTCGTTCGGGAAGCGTGGGACGACCCGGCGGCATACGCGGTGCCAAATGGCGGCGGGGATGGCGGCTGGCACGTCTGCGACGAGCACGCCGGCGCACGCTACGTTTACGGCAGAGGCGACACCGAAGCTGAAGCGCTTGTCGTTGCGTTGGAAATGTTTTGACCACCGGCCGCCAATGGGAGCGCACCTTGGCCGAATGGCACCGCGCGTACACCCGCGACGGGCGGGCGATCGTGTGGCAAACCTACCCACCGCCGAACCTTGGACAGTCGGCACCGCCCGACTTCCTTGGCTCGGTGCAAGGTGTGTCTGTGGCCATCGAGGCCAAAACGACCAACCGGCGGCGGCTGGCGTTTAGCGCGATCCGAGAGTGCCAAGCGCACGACCTCGAGGCCCACCACCGACAAGGCGGGCTTTCGATCCTGGCCGTTAAGGTCGACGGCGCTGGCTACGTCCTACCCTGGGCCGAGCTTGCCCCGATGTGGTGGGAGTGGCACACCAACGGAGGGCGGCCGGCGTCGGTCGATCTGCAATGGCTTGACGAGCACGGGGAGCCGATGGCCGCGGACGGTTGGATCTCGTGGGCCGAGTCTTGGGTGGTCTGGGCGACCACGGGCGGCGAGTTGTGATCCGCGGTGGCGGGCTGTGGGTCCGAGACGCCAAACAAGCGGCGGCGCTGAAGTCCGTCAAGCGGTACGAAAACCCCGCGTGGATCCAGTGGTGCCAACTCAAAGAGCGGACGCACTACCGGCCGCCGGAGCCGGATCGGTACATCGATCCGGCCAAGCTGCACAAGGGGTGGTCGGTGTTCCCGCGTCACTGGACCGACGCCCAAGCCCGCGACCTGATGACCGACCCCGACCGGCGGGCGCTTCGGTTTACCTGGACGTTGCGACCGTACCAGCTCGAGGCGGTCGAGGCGTGGCGCCAGACGCGCCAAGGCGTGATCGAGGCGCCTTGTGGCGCCGGAAAGACGGCGATCGGCTCGGCGATCGTCGCCGAGACGCCAACGCCGGCGCTCGTCCTGGTCCATACCCGCGACCTCATGGCACAGTGGTCCGAGCGCTTCGCGGAGTCGCACGCCGACACCGAGATCGGGTTGGTCGGCGGCGGCAAAGACGAGCGTCACGCCGAGGTGGTGATCGCCACGCTTCAGACGTTGACCCGTTGGGACTTCGACGAGCTGATCCAATGGGGCAAGGGCCGCGGCTTGGTGGTGGTCGACGAGTGCCACCACATCCCCGCGGCGAGCTTTTCCGAGTGCATGCTGGCGCTCAACGGTCGCCACCGGCTCGGATTGACCGCGACACCGGAGCGGGCCGACGGCTTAACGGGACTGCTACACGACCACCTCGGCCCGACGGTCCACCGGATTGACGGCGCCCACCTGGAAGCGATCGGGGCAACGCTGACACCGCGGATCCGGTGGGTCGAGACTTCCTGGGCGCCACCGATGCACAGCGACCCGAACGAGCGAAAGCAGCTGATCGCGGACGACGCCGACCGCAACGGCTTGATCCTCGACCTCCTGCAAGCCGAGCACACCGAGGGGCGCCGAGTGCTGGTCTTGTGCGACCTCAAGCGGCACGCGTCCGACCTGGCCGCGCACGCGATCGCGGACGGTGTGCCGGCGCTCGCGGTGACGAGCTCCACCACCGCGAAGCGACGCCGCGAAGCGTTCCAAGGCTTCCGGGACGGCCGGCTCTCGGCGCTGTTTTGCACGTCGTTGGCCGACGAGGGCCTCGACCTTCCTGAGCTGGAAACGGTGATCCTCGCGACGCCGTGCGGCAATGCCGCCAAGGTCGAGCAGCGAATCGGCCGAGCGCTTCGACCTCGAGGTGGCAAGGGCGCGCCGTTGGTGCTCGATCTGGTCGACAGCTTCGGCCCTTACAAGGGGTACCAGCGGCGGCGGGCGAAGCTGTACCGCGAGCGGGGGTGGTTGTGAGTTGGCCCGTTCTACTTGTGAACGGCGTCAAGAACCCCACCGGCACGATCGACCGGTGGGACTTCGACGAGCTGATCCGCCGGTTGACGTACCTTCGGAACGCCAAGGACAAGCTAAGCGCTCCCGGTTGGCTTCCGGTTCGGATCAAGGACGAGGCCATCGAGGCCGAGTTGCGGTTCTATCCTGACCCAAACGCCGACACCTGGACGCAGCGGCCAAGCGGGCGCCAGATCGCCAAGCGGCGGGCGTCAAGCGTCGCGGCGGTCTGGGCGCTCGTCGTCGACATTGACGAGGGCTTTCCCGGTGACGCGTGGGGCCTGTCGGACGCCTTGCACGGGCTCAACAAGACCTCGGTGTCGCACACCACCTGGAGCCACACACGGCGACAGCTGAAGGCGCGCGTGGTGTTTCCGTTTGACTGTGAGTGTCCTGTGGAAAAGTGGCCGGAGGTGTGGCGGGCTGGCCAGCGTTGGGCGGCGACCTGGGGCGCGAAGGTGGACGCCGCCTGTAAAGACCCGTCGCGGCTTTACTTCCTGCCGGCGGCACCCTTCGACCGGCCGATCGAGGGGATGACACCGGACGACGTGCGGCGGGCCATGTCCGACGAGTTTGATCACGAGGTGATCGAGGCCGAGCCGCTGTCTTGGCGTTGGCTGTTGGCGAACCACGGCGAGCCACCGCCGTCACCGATCCGCGAGCGACCGCGGCCACCTTCGGCGGGCGGCGGCTCGGTCGAGCTCGGACGAGAACAGGCACACCGACGCCGGCGCGCGTTGGCTTTTCTTGAGAACCGAGCCGACGCCGCGGCCAACGCCACCGCGGGCAACCGCAACTCGACCTTATACGGCGCTGCTCGAAGCTGTGGCCAACATGTCGAGGCCGGCACGTTGACCGCCGCCGAGGTGCGGGCGTCGCTGGCCTGGGCGGGCGTTGCGGCTGGCCTGTCGGCGAAGGAAGCCGACCAAACGATCAACAACGGATTGGCCAAGGCCAAGGAGGACGGGCCATGGACGTATTGAAACAACCAGCGACCACCGACACCGAGCGCGCCAAGCAAGTGGACGCCGTGCGGGCGCTGCTGATGTACCCGGACGGCGACCACACCAAGCGGCCATGCGTCGACCCGCGGAACGTCGCGACGGTCTTGGGACAGGATCCGCACTACCGATACCGGCTGTCGTGGAACGAGTTTCACGCGGCGATGTGGTGGGACGGTGAGGCGTTGCAGGATCACCACCTGACCCGGATCCGGCTCGAGCTGTTGAACACGTACCGGCTCAGGGTGTCGACGCGAGAGTTGGCCGAGATGGTGGCGCTGATGGCACGGGACCACACGATCCACCCTGTCCGCGAGTACCTGACCGGGCTTCGGTGGGACGGGACCGACCGCCTAGACGGCGTGCTGCCCAACTACGCCGGCGCCGAGGACTCGGAGATCAACCGGATCCTCGGCCGCCGGTGGATGCTGTCGGCCGTCGCGCGGATCATGCAGCCGGGTTGCAAGGTGGATACCGTTTTGATCCTGGCCGGTCCCCAAGGCTACGGAAAGAGCACATTCTTTAAGACCCTAGCCGGCGCCGAGTGGTTTCGGGACGACGCGCTGGACATTCGGAACAAAGACGCAGCAATGCAGATCCGCGGGGCCTGGTTGTATGAGCTGGCCGAGCTCGCCAGTACCCGGATCCGGGACTCGGAGTCGGTCAAGGCGTTCATTTCTCGGAGCGTCGACCACTACCGGCCGCCCTACGCTCGGTTTGTCGTCACCGAGCCGCGTCAATCGGTGTTCTGCGGCACGACCAACGAGGCGTCATTCTTGAACGACCCCACCGGGGCGCGTCGGTTTTGGCCGGTTCACGTCGACCGGATGCCGGACCTTAAAGCGCTTGAGCGGGACCGCGACCAATTGTGGGCCGAAGGGTTCGAGGCGCTGATGGGCGGCGAGCGGTGGTGGTTGGAGTTGAACGAGGATCGACAGCTTCAAGACCACCAAGAGCGGTATCAGTCCCGCGACCCGTGGCACGACCTTGTGACCGATTGGGTCGACCGGCACCCGTCGCAAGTCACCGTGTCGGCGATCCTGGACTTTGCGATCGAGCTGCCGAAGGACCGCCGGAACAAGTCGCACGAGATGCGGATCGGTGGGATTTTGACCGCTTTGGGCTTCGAGAAGCGTCGCGTCATGCGTTCCGGTATTCGGCGCGTTGAATGGGTGAGATCGTGATTGCCAGTCCTGCCATGCCACACCTGTGGCAACGCGTTCGAGGTGTGGCAAATTGTAAAGCCGGCGTTGACATTTTGCCACGGGCCGCGGCAAATTGCCCCACCGTATCCGGCGAGGTGTGCCACCGAGATCGGCGGTTAGCCCGTGGCTTTGGCTTGTTTGCCATACCTACCACACCTTTTATCCATATGGAGAGGGAAGGTAGAAAAGGGGGTAAATTGGGGCAATTTGGGGGGATCTGGTGAAAGGTATAGGAAAAAACGGGCGAGGTGTGGCAATGAGGGGGAGCCGATGACGCAAGTGCCGATCTGGCCAGAGCGGGACCGGACGACCGGACGGGGAAGCGTCGACCATTTGGAGCGGTACTACACGCCCGACGACCTGGCGGCGTTTTTGGTCGGGCTGTTGCCCTGGGACGGTGTGCGGTCGGTGCTCGAGCCGCACGCGGGCGGCGGTGCCTTCCTGCGAGCGCTCCGCGACTTGGAGGGACTGCAAGTCAAGGCCAACGACACCGATCCGCATAGCTGGGCCGTGCAACATGGCGGCGCGACCTGCTGCGACCTGTTCCGCCTGCACACGAAAGCCGATCGGGTGGTCGGCAACCCACCGTTTAGCAACGCCGAGGCGCACGTCGAGCGGTGTCTACAGCTCGCGGACGAGGTGGCCTTCCTGATGCCGCTGGACCGACTAGAGACTGGCGGCCGGCTGGCGTTTTGGCAACGACACCCACCGCGGCGGATCTGGGTCTTGGCCGAGCGGGTATGGTCGGGGAGTCGGGGTGCGCGTTTTATTGGTGGACTCGGACACACACACACACCCGGCTCGATGTGGTGAGCTGGAAGGGGAGCAGATGAGCAAGATCGAACGAGGCGCCGAGATCGGCGGCGACCTGGGCGCGGTGATTGCGTTGGGGCCTGACCTGTCCCGACGAGAGTGGGCCAAGGTGCTCGGCCTAAGTCTTGGCGCCGTTGACCGGCTGCGACACGCGGCCGACGCGGTGGCGATGCAGCGGGCCGAAGGTGTCGAGCTAGAGGACGTGGTGCGCGATGCTTACGTCCGGCTGATGTTCGGCGACATTGAAGGCGCGGGCGTCGTGCTGCGGGCGGCGCTGTGAGGCCGCACAAGGCGCGAAGGGCCGCGGGCGGGCTGCAGGCTGCGTCGTGTTACAGTGGGGGCCTAGAGGGCCTTCTGATGGGAGCATTGGGCGTGTTGTGTGGTCTTGGCCGAAGGGTACCCGGAGTGCC
>Ga0222718_10002457_pt1 | contig 16673 bp, 15 predicted proteins | sample C33_27DmetaG_FD_165045 | JGI IMG/M metagenome (GOLD analysis project Ga0222718, IMG submission 165045) | Estuarine water microbial communities from San Francisco Bay, California, United States - C33_27D | ecosystem: Environmental > Aquatic > Marine > Unclassified | place: USA: California... | reverse complement strand
CAGTACTCAAGATGGGGAAGGATAGCAACTGATCTAAAAATACCTGAAAAACTTTTCTTTGATAACTTAGTCTTTGATAATACTAGTAAAGCTGGAGACCTAATGAAAGGAGCCATGTCTAAAGATGATTCTGCAGACTGGTTCGGAGTAGCGCCACCAGATCTTACACTTGTCACTAGATCTAAAGGCGATGATTGGGTATATACATACCTTAGAGCATATTATGAAGATTCATCTAAGCAATATGGAGTAAACAATTTAGTTTATCCTGGGACAGCGATGCCAAATGTCTTGGTTGATCTTCAAGGTAGTCAAAAATTAGTTTGTAAGGATGCTCCCGTTATTGGAAAAAATGGCGGTGAGAAAAGAGATGAAGCTGGAAATACAATTACAAAAGAAAAGTGCGGCTACTTAAAAGTGGCTGAAGGTGAAGGGGCTTTATCTAAGGATGAATTTGATAATCTTATTTATGACCTGACTAATTTTTTAGTCTATGTGGGTGAGCCTGCAAAAGCTGAACGAGAAAGAATCGGATGGTATGTTATATTTTTCTTTGTTATTTTTACAGCGCTATCATCTCTTCTGTATAGAGAGTATCAAAAGGACTATCACTAGAAATAATTAAGGGGAAAATTATGATTTTATATTCAGACAGAGATGATCACTATAGCCAAAGAGTTAGAATAGTTCTTGCTGAAAAAGATATTGCAGCAGAAATTAGAGAGTCTGCTCTAGAAGATACCCCTGATGAAATTTTATCAATCAATCCTTATCACAAACTTCCAATTCTTGTAGATAGAGATCTAGCCTTACATGATCCATCAGTTATGATGGAATATCTTGACGAAAGATTTCCTCATCCTCCATTACTTCCGGTTTATCCTGTAGCAAGAGCTAATAGCAGAACTCTAATGTTAAGAATTGATAAAGAATGGTGTCCTATTGTTAATACTTTAATAGATGCTAAGCTTTCCGAAAAAGAATTGATGAAGTTAAGAGAAGAACTTCTCCACGAAATTTCCTCAATTGCCCCAACTTTTAAAGAATTTAAATTCTTCATGAGTGACGAATTCACTTTAGTAGATTGCTGTTTGGCGCCAATTCTTTGGAGACTTCCATCAATAGGTATCAAGCTTCCAGTCAATAGACATTTAAAACCTTTGCTTGATTATCAGAAAAAAGTGTTTGAAAGACCTGGATTCTTAGATAGTCTTTCATCACTTGAAAGGGATTTAAAAGAAGAAGAGTAAGGCTAGTCACTACCAACCTTACCTAACATAAACTCTCTTTTATTACATTCGTATTGATCATACTTAATAATTGATAGCTCTGAACTTACTTCAGCCTTTGTGACCCCAGATGTATATAATCTTTCCTGCATAAGAAGTTCACCTAAGATATATTTATCAAAAATTTCTTCTACATTAATATTTTTGTAATGTTTTAACATTAGATTATTAATTGTCACATTTGAAAGCGGTAAATATACACCTTCGTAGTCAATAATTTTCTTTGGGTCACCAATCTGATAAAGCATATCTGTGCTTGCGAAAACAGGAAAGTCTAAAACATAATTCTTTAAAATTGGTATCAATGTTTTAGCATCCTCATATTCAAGAATTACGTATATTTTTTTGATGTTCTGTTTTTTTCTTGGAGTAAATTTTATTTCCGAATTCAAATCTAATCTTTGCAACTTAGATTTTCTATTTTTGCTTTCATAAATTCCAAGTGATTTTGAAATTAGGTCATCGTACATCTTGCTATTTACTCTAGTGTATGTAGCCTCAGGATAGAATGTTTTTAAGCCATTTATATAATTTTGATATTCATCTCCAAAGATAACAAGGATCTCATCCTCATAGCTGGTTTGACTTTCAAAAATAATCTTTTCTAGATATTGGCGCTGATCATTTGAATATGAATCACAGAAATTACCTATAGGCGTATTGAGTAGATCTTGATCGATATAAGCACCACTTTCATTAAAGATAAAATCAGACCTTTGCATGCGTTCTAATGATAATTTAATTAATAAGTCTTTATTTTTATCATTAGTATTAAAAAAGTGTTTCATAGAGTCTTTGCTATAAATTTTTTCAGAATTATTTATTGAGGTTAGAACTTTTTTCTTTAAATTTTCGTCTAAAGCATATAAATAATTATTTAAGAATAATTTTTCCTCTTTCGTGAGTAATTTATATGACAAAGATTTTTGTATTACTATCGATAGATCAGTTCGAATGCTATTATCAAGCTCTATATTAATATCAATTGGATCGAGTTTCTCGCCATTTACATATAAGGATGAAGTATTGTTATTAACGCAACTTGAAAGAAAAAGTATAATCCAAAGAAATGTTAAGCTACGTTTCATAATCTTTTAATAATGCTATATTTTATTGCAACGCCAATAGGTAATCTTAATGATATCTCACTTAGATCAATTGATCTTCTAAAAAATACAAATTATATATTTGCTGAAGATACTAGAAATACCAAGAAGCTTTTAGATTTTCTGGATATTAAAAAGAAAGCTCAATCTTTTCATGAGCACAATGAAAAAGATATTACGCCTAAGATTCTTTCAATATTAAAAGATAAAAGCAATGTAGTTATAGTTTCAGATGCGGGAACTCCTGCAATCTCTGACCCCGGCTATTATTTACTAACTCAATGTATAAAAAACGAGATTAGCTTCACGGCATTACCAGGACCATCAAGCGTTACTAATGCTTTACTCTTATCAGGCATGCCTCCATCCAGCTTCCTATTTTTAGGATTTATTCCAAAAAAAGGCAAACCTAAGCACAATTTTCTAAAATCAATTGGCAAAACCCAACATACAACAATATTATTTGAAACTGCCAGAAGGATAGAAAATACAATATCTATTCTGAATGATTTATATCCTCAGGGTATTGATATGGCTATTTGTAGAGAAATGACAAAAACACATGAAGAAGTCATTAGAGGCAGCTCAATACAGCTTGCGAAACTTATCAAATTAAATAAATTAACTCTCAAAGGTGAGATGGTTTTGGTATTAAGATTTTCAGATTATAACAAGGGTTTTGAAATAGACGAATCAATAATGAAAGCTTTTTTGGACAAGCTTCCTCCAAGAGATGCTGCAAAGTTATTATCGTTAGTCACAAAAGAACCTAAAAGAGAAATATATAAACAATTATTAGATTTATAAATAATTTCATTGATATTATAATTATTACGAGTTGGTCGAACGATCGCTGTATTTGCAGAGGAAAGTCCGGACTTCACAGAGCAAGGTGCCAGGTAACTCCTGGGAAGCGCAAGCTTACGGAAAGTGCAACAGAAAATATACCGCCAATTTTAATTGGTAAGGGTGAAATGGTGGGGTAAGAGCTCACCGCTTAAATGGAGACATTTGAGGCTTTGTAAACCCCAACCTGAAGCAAAACCAAATAGAAATCTTATCAGGTTGCTCGCCTGGGATTTGGGTAGGTTGCTAGAGCGTTATGGCAACATAACGTCAAGATAGATGATCGTTGATTACAGAATCCGGCTTATAGACCAACTCTTTCTTTTATAAGTGTGTAAAAGTGTGAAAAAAAATGTTTAAAGTGTGTAAATTTTGCTATATACTTTTTAACATGTACGGATTTAATACAGTTTCAATAGACCCAAAGGGAAGAATAGCGATACCTGCTAAATATAGAAACTACCTAGAAAAAACTAACGAAAAAATTATCTCTATAACAAAAGATCCACAGTATCCATCTTTAAAAGTTTATTTTGGTTCTCAATGGGAACAAATATCCAACCACTTAGAGTCTCTGCAAAGCCTTGATCCGGTCGTGAGAAAAATACAATGGACAATATTAGGAAATGCTAGTGTCAATGAATTTGATCCATCTGGAAGGATGTTGGTAAATATCCCAACTGAGCTCAGAGAGTATGCAGAGATTAATGAGAAAAATAAATTGTGTCTTGTTGGAATGGGAAATAAATTTGAAATTTGGGAGCATGAGAATTGGTCTTCACGACAAAATGGTGGATCACTTTCTACTGAAATCTTAGATATTGTTTTACCAGAAACAATTAAATCTATGTCATTTTAAAAGGGGATTATTATGAATTGGGAAGTTATTGGTCAAGAAATAGAAAACGCTAAAATAAAGGTTGTCGGTGTTGGAGGAGCAGGCGGGAATGCTGTGATCCATATGATCAATCACAATATTGAAGGCGTTGATTTTATTTGTGCTAACACAGATACCCAAGCACTTTCAGAAGCTAATGGAGCAATCTCTCTTAAACTTGGCAACGGTTTAACAAAAGGTTTGGGAGCAGGTGCAGATCCAGATATAGGAAGAAAAGCGGCTGAGAGCGATAGAGGCGCTATAGAAGAGCTTCTAAGTGGTGCAGATATGATATTTATAACTGCAGGAATGGGCGGAGGCACAGGAACAGGAGCTGCTCCAGTTATTGCGTCAATCGCAAAAGAAATGGGAGCTTTAACCGTTGCTGTTGTAACGAAACCATTTAAATTTGAAGGTAAAAGAAGAATGTCTGCTGCAGAAAAAGGCCTAGCCTCTCTTGTTGAAGAAGTAGACAGCCTCATAACAATACCAAATCAAAAACTATATGAAATACTGGGCGGAAATACTCCTATGCAAGAAGCTTTCGCAAAAGCCGATGATGTTTTAAAAGGAGCTGTGCAGGGAATTTCTGACATTATCATGAAAAAAGGTCATATTAATGTTGATTTTGCTGATGTCAAAACCGTAATGTCTGAAAAAGGAATTGCAATGATGGGCACTGGAAGATCTAGCGGAAAAGATAGAGCAATTGAAGCCGCAACTCAAGCAGTAAAAAGCGAACTCTTAGAAGATATTAATCTTAAAAATGCTAGAGGCGTCTTAGTTAATATTACCGCAAAAGAGCCAACACTTAATGATCAAACAGATGTTGCAGATATTGTTGATGAAATTTGTAGTGAAGAAGCTAATATCATTTATGGTTTAGTTTATGACGAAACAGTAGAAGAAGATCTCTTAGTTACAATTGTAGCTACAGGAGTTGATCAAAGAGGACCTTCATTAGCAATAGATAATCAGCCTTCTATTAAATTAAATCCTGTAGGTCTAAATAGAGAAAAACAACCCAGTCAAAAAGTTGGCACATCGTCTGCAGAGGAAATTAACTTCCTCGATGTGCCTACTTTTATGAGAAAGCAAGTAGATTAAAATGCTTCACTTTCCAGTCCTTCTGGAAGAATCGTTAAGATATTTAATTTCTAACAAAGATGGTAATTACATTGACTGTACATATGGTAGAGGCGGCCATTCTCAAAAAATTTTAGGCGAAATAACTGCTAGCGGAACTCTTACCGCATTTGATAAAGACCCCGAAGCAATAGCAGATGCAAAACGTATTAATAGCAGCCAATTCTCAGTAATTAACTCTTCATTTAATAAACTTGAAAATTATTTCAAAGAGAATTCAGTAGATGGTATTTTGTATGATCTAGGAACATGCTCAACGCATTTTGATGATGGAAATAGAGGCTTTAGTTTTATGAATAATGGCCCTTTAGATATGCGTTTTAACAATACAAAAGGCAAACCTCTTTATGATTGGATTAATAATGCTTCTCATGATGAGATTCTTAAAGTTCTATATGAATATGGTGACGAAAAGCACGGAAAGTTAATTACAAGGAAAATTTTAGAATATAGAGAAAAACAAAAAATATTAACAACATTTGATTTAGCAGATTTAATAAAAGATTGTTATCCAGGTAAGAATAGAAAAATTCATCCTGCAACTAAATCATTCCAAGCTTTTAGAATTTATATAAATGATGAGTTAAATGAAATTAATCAGTCTCTCAATCAGGCAATGAAAATCTTAAAAAAAGATGGCCGAATAGTAGTTATATCTTTTCATTCACTTGAGGATAACCTTGTAAAAAATTTTTTTAAACCAAATAAATTAGAGTTTCCAAAAGATATTCCAATAAATACTATCGAAGATGAGAAATTTAAATGTATAGCAAAAAAAATAAGGCCTAGCACAGATGAGATTAATATAAACTCAAGATCTAGGAGTGCAATTATGAGGGCATTTAAAAAATTATGAGTTTAAATTCAAAAACCATCGTTATTTTCCTTCTTATTTTTTTTATAACTTTTTTATCTTTTGAAAAAATTAAACTTTCATGGGAGGTTGCCAAACTTCATCAAAATCATGAAAACCTCCAAGTTGAATATAATAAATTCAAGGATCATAATTTGAAGTTGGTCACTCAATACCACTCAGAAAATTCGATTGCAATTATTGAAAAACAATCTAAAGAAGTTCTTGGTATGTTAAAAAAAAAACCAATAACAATTACCAATAATGAAGAAGGCAAATAAATACATAAATATAAGACTTGTACTTGTATGCGCTGCATTGTCATTAGCCATAATAAGTGTAGTAACTAAACTGGTTTTATTGAGCATTTCAGATGGGATGTTTTTACAAAATGAAGGCAAAAAACGTTATATAAAATACAGAGAAATCAAATCAGTTAGAGGCGGTATTTACGATAGAAATAATTTTCCTTTAGCAATCTCTATAGTTAATTATGATTTATATGCATTGAGTGGATTAAAAAAAAATGAGCTCAAAAGAGTAAATGTTGTTTTAGGTAATGAACTTAATTTAAATAAAAATTTTCTTTTTAAGAAAAAGACTCTGCTTAAAAAGAATATTACTCCAAAAGAGCATGTTGCTATAAAGGAATTAAATTTAGATAGGCTAGAAGTAGAAGTTAGGCATAGTAGACATTATCCTCTTGGAGACCAGATAGCTCCATTAGTTGGTTTTTATGGTAAAGACGGTGCTCAAGAAGGTTTAGAGATGAGTTACGACTCTTTATTAAATGGGACCAATGGTAGAGAGAAATTATATAAAAATGCTAAACAAGAAATTATTTCAAAACCCATCGAGATAATTAATAAAGTTCCTGGTAAAGATATTATTTTAACTATTGATTCAACTATTCAATTTTATGCATACAAATACCTGGCTGAAGCTGTAAAAAATAATAATGCAAAATCAGGAAGCGTTATAGTTCTAGATAATAGGGAGGGTGAAATATTAGCAATTGCTAGCTATCCATCTTACAACCCCAATGACCCAATGAGATCAATACAAAAGAATAGGGCATTAGTTGATGCGTATGAATTTGGTTCTGCAATAAAACCAATTCTTCTATCTTTTGCAATTGATGAAGAAGTTATAGACTTGAACAAAGAAATTTCTACTCCGCAGCGATTTGAGATTAAAAATAAAATTATCTCAGATCCTAAAAACTATCAATCATTAAAACCTATGGATATTATTGCTTATTCTAGTCAAGTTGGGGCAACAAAAGTCGCTTTAAAAACAGGGTATGACAGTATTAAAAAAAATTATGTTAATTTCGGATTTTCAAAGCCTATTTCAATTAATTTTCCATCATCATCATTGGGGTATTTCAATTTCAAAGATAGCGTAAGTGAAAGGGAGCTTGCAGCGTTGGGATACGGCTATGGCTTCGAAGTGAGTCCTTATCAATTAGCGAGCGCATATTCTGTTTTTGCAAACGGAGGAGTATTGAAAGATTTTGTAATCATAAAAGATGAGCCAGTTATATCCCAGCAAGTTATTTCAAAAGAGTCAGCGGATTATATTTTGCAATCTTTAGAGGCAGTTGTTGAATATGGAACTGGAAAATTAGCTGGTTTAAAAGATTTTAATACTGGAGGAAAAACTTCAACCGTACATAAGGTTTCAGTGACTGGTTATAAAGATGATTCTTATAGAGCATCATTTGTCGGCATAGCTCCAGTTAATGAAAAATCTTTAACAATAATGGTTTCTATCGATAACCCGAGTCTAAATTCATATTCAGGTGGTGCCGTTGCAGCTCCTGTATTTGCAAAAATTGCTGATAGTACTCTTAATTATTTGGGCTATTGATATGGTAAAAAAATTAATGTCTATCTTGAATGTAGATTTTATCCCGACTAGAAATATTTCAGCAATTACAAATTTTTCTAAAGATGTTGAAAAAGACTCTATTTTTTTTGCTCTAGATGGCGTTAATAAACATGGTACATCCTATATAGATGAAGCCATATCTAAAGACCCAATGCTTATTGTTCATAACAACAAGGATTATGCGCGTGATCAGAGTAATGTTTTTTTTGTTGAGGATTTAACTGAAAAGCTATTACCATTTTTATGCGAATATTATCAAATCGATTTGGATAAATTTAAGTTTATTGGATTTACAGGAACAAATGGAAAGACTTCAGCTGCTTATTTTTGTCACCAAATTCTTATTTCTATGAATTTATCATCATCATACATAGGAACTTTGGGGTTTCAAACTAACAGTATGAATAATTTTGCAGAGACTAAAAATACAACCCCAGGTGTATTTGAGATCTTTAATTTTTTATCGACCTTAGATCAGAGCAGAACTAATCATATATGTTTAGAGGTTTCCTCTCATGCTCTCGATCAAAATAGATTAAAAGGAATCCAATTAGATGTCTCATCAATTATGAATATAACGAAGGATCATCTCGACTATCATTTAACAGAAGAGAGTTATATAAAGTCAAAGTTAAAGATCATTGATTTAACAAAATCTGGATCAATTTTCGTCAACAATTTATTGAAAAAAAACATTTTAAATCATACCAATCATAGTCTAGACTCAATAAATTTTCTTTATAGTTCCGACTCTAGTGATGGATGTTTTTTGCATATTGAAGAATGTAACATGAAGCAGTCTAAATTTTCTCTAAGAATAAACTCAGACCTATTTAATTTTTCGCAAAAGTTATTTCCAGAATTTAATATTCAAAATTTTATTTATGCTTTTTTATCAATTCATAAACTTTATCAAGATGAAGATTTTTCTAAGCTGACCTTAGATTCTATTCAATTACCTAAAGGAAGAATGCAGATTATTGAGGATATTAAAGACAATATCATCATTGACTATGCTCATAACCCTGATGGTTTTAAGAATATCTTAAAGCCCATAAATCAACAATTTGAAGGCATTATTACTTTATTTGGTTGTGGTGGCGACAGGGATAAAGAAAAAAGGCCATTAATGTTAAAGACAGCTTTAAAATATTCTGAAACTGTTATATTCACATCTGACAATAATAGAAGTGAATGTTTTGAATCTATCGTGGATGACGCTATGGATGGAAATAGTTCGGGAAGTATTAAGGTTATCAAAGATAGGAAGAAAGCAATAATTGAAGGTTGCAAGTTGTTAATAAAAGACAAATGCCTTCTAATTTTAGGAAAGGGTCATGAAGAGATCCAAGAAGAGAATGGAGAAAGTTTCTATTTTAGCGATGAAGAGGTTGTGAATGAAATTTATAAGTAATACAAATGATGTTAGGCATCACCTCGGTATAAAAAATGAATCCTATCCAGATCCAATAACAAATATTACATTTGATTCTAGGAAGGTAAAAAAATCTTCATTTTTTATATGCTTAAAGGGTGAAAATTCTGATGGCAATGAATTCATTGATGAAGCTTTAAAAAAAGGAGCAAGTTTAATCTTATCTAATAAAAAGAAGCTTGCTAAAAATAATAAAAAAATCATTTATACACCCAATACTATTAAAGCTTTAAGAAAAATTTCTAAAAGCATTATCAATTCATTTTCACACAACAGGATTGGTATTACAGGAAGTAATGGAAAGACAACAACTACAAAAATTATTACAAAAACACTTTTTAATTCATCTGCAACTATAAAAAACTTTAACAATGAAATTGGAATGCCATTAAGTATTATGAATGCAAGAATGAATTCGAAGAATTTGGTTATTGAGATGGGTGCTGCTAAATTTAAAGATATAGATTACTTAAGTTCAATACTTAAACCCAGCATAGGAATAATTACAAATATTGGCCATTCACATCTTGAGAATCTAAAAAATACTGAAGGCGTATTAAAAGTTAAGTCTGAATTGATATCAAACATTACAAAAGGAGGTTATTTAATAGCACCTGCAAACAATGAAAAGCATCTTAGTTACTGGAAAAAAATTAGAAGTGACATAAAGGTTATTACATTTAGTGTTTATAAGAATGCTGACTTTACTGCAAAAAATATAAAAGAATCTAATGCCGGCATGTTTTTTTCAATAAATTCAAAAAATTATGATGTAAATGTAGATATTAAAACTGATTTATGCGGGATGCATAATGTTGAAAATATTCTTGCAGCATACCTAGTAAATTTCCTAACTCAAAAAAATAATAAATATTTTCAAAAAAAAATATCATCAATTGATAGACATACTTCAAGACAGAGGAAGCTTGATTGGATAAATAATTCTATGCTCATTGATGATTCTTACAATGCAAATCCAGACTCGGTTAAGAAAAGCATAGAACTTTTATCGAAATATAAAGAAAGAAAATTATTTATTATGGGAGATATGCTGGAGCTTGGAAAGCAAAGCGCTAGTTATCACAAGCAGATAGGGAAGTATGCAGCAGCCAAAGGCATAGATATTATTTTGGCTATTGGAGATCATGCTAAGCATTCAGCAAATGAATTTGGGAAAAATGGCTTTTTCTTTGAATGTGAAAAAGAATTAAAAGATTTTATTAATAACAATGTAAAATCTAAAGATATAGTTTTACTCAAAGGCTCAAGGGGCATGAAGATGGAAAGGTTTATAAATGTTTGAATATCTTGGATCTATTCTTGTAAACGTTGATCCTGGCTTTGATGTTTTAAGATATTTAACAGTTAGAACTCTTGGTGGAACAGTAACAGCGCTGTTAATCACTATAATATTTGGTCCTTTATTCATAAAAAAACTTAAATCGATGCAGTTTGAGCAATATGTTCGAAACGAAGGGCCTAAATCTCATTATAAAAAAACAGGCACTCCAACTATGGGAGGCATTTTAATAATTTCGTCTATGTTAATTTCAACCCTTCTGTGGGCAGACTTAAGTAATAGGTATATTTGGGTAGTCCTTGTCACTACAATTTCTTTTGCTTTCATAGGTTTTTTTGATGATTTTCTCAAGATTAAAAATAAAAGTTCGGATGGGCTGACGTCTAAGCAAAAGATATTTATGCAACTTGTTGTTTCGATATCAATAATATCTTATCTATTTTTTTCGCATGATCAAGAGGCTGAGATTTCATTTATTGTTCCATTTTTTAAGAATTTTATAATCCCAATTGGAAGCTTCTTATTTATATTTATCGGTACATTTGTTTTAATCGGTTCTTCAAATGCTGTAAATCTTACAGACGGTTTAGATGGTTTGGCCATTTTGCCATCTGTGCTCATTGCTGGTGCATTAGGGCTTATAGCCTATAGTATGGGTAATCAGATCATTGCAGATTACTTGTATCTGCCTCATTTGCCTTTGTCGGGAGAGTTAATTGTTTTTTGTGGTGCGTTAATTGGATCAGGTATCGGCTTTCTTTGGTATAACACATATCCAGCTCAAGTATTTATGGGAGACGTTGGCTCATTAACACTTGGTGCAATTTTAGGAATAATGGCAGTTATATTAAGGCATGAATTGGTTTTTGCAATTATGGCAGGTGTATTTGTTATCGAGACTTTAAGTGTTGCGATACAGGTAATTTCATTCAAAACTAGAGGTAAAAGAGTTTTCTTGATGGCGCCAATTCATCATCATTTTGAGCTTAAGGGATGGCCTGAACCTAAAATAATTGTGAGGTTCTGGATAATTACTCTTGTCTTGATTCTTGTAGCATTAGCTACTTTAAAATTAAGGTGATATCTGGAAATGAAATCCTTAATTTATGGATATGGAATTACAGGAAAGTCTTTTGAACGATACTTAAAAAAAAAGAAAGTAGCCTATGATATCTTCGACCACAACATTCCAGAATATAATATAAAACTTGATCTAAATAATTATAAAAATATTCTTTGTAGCCCAGGCATTAATGCAGATGAATTTGATCATTTGCAAGCATCAAACAATGTTTTAACAGATGTTGATATTTTTTTTGAGGAAGATAATTCTATTAAAATTGGAATTACAGGTACCAATGGGAAAAGCACAGCTTGCTTCCATTTAGCACAATTACTTAAACAGGAGTTTGGAGTTAATTTAATTGGCAATTTTGGAAATCCAGTTCTACATTACATCAATAATGGAAATGAATATTCAATAATTGAACTCTCTAGTTTTCAATTGCACAAAATGAAAAAAAATAAATTAGATTTTGGAGTGTTGTTGAATATAGAGCCTGATCACTTAGATTATCATAAGGATTTTTTGTCATACAAGGCCGCAAAAGAAAGAATCTTCTCTGCCAATAAATCAACTCAAGAAAATGACCCATATTTATTATTTGAATGGATTACAAAAAGAAAATGTAAAAAAATAAAGTTAAAAAATCTACCATATAGATATCAATTTATTTCTGAAAAAATAATTAACGATTCCAAGTCAACAAATACCTCATCCTTAAAATATGCAATTAGCAATGCCAATATGTTTTTTCAAGATAATTATATTTTGATATGTTGTGGTGATCCTAAAAAAGAAAACTTTCCAAAATTAGAAATATCTGGACCTTCAAAAATATTAATTTATGGCAATCATGCTAAACAAATCGATGCCTGCATCTCTCATCCAAATAAACATTTGTTTGATGATATAAGCTTCTTATTAGAATATTTAAAAAACAAATCTATCTTTTCTAATATCTTATTCTCACCTGGTTTTCCAAGCGGACTAGATTACAAGAATTTCGAGGAGAGGGGTGATGAGTTTAACAAGCTGATACGCAAGTTAGAAAAATGAATGAAATTTTTCGAAATAATTTACTGATAGTTATTCCATTTTCAATTCTTATTTTAATTGGCTTGATAATGATTTCATCGGCGAGTATTTTTATAGCAGAAGAAAATTACAATGATCCATTTTTTTATATCTCAAGACAATTAATATTTGTTTCTATGGGGCTTCTTGCTATGGTTTTTTTCCTCATTATCCCATCTAACTTTTTACTTAAAATTGACTGGTTATTGATACTTATAAGCATATTATTACTTGCACTGCTTTTTGTTCCTGACATTGGCACATCTGTAAATGGAAGTATAAGATGGATAAGAGTCGGATCAATTGGTATACAGCCATCTGAGATATGTAAGTTTAGCCTCATTATCTATATCTCTGGTTATTGTTTGCGGCGAACCTCAGAACTTCATTCATTAAGAAATTTTTTAAAACCTCTGGCCCTTCTTTCTATAATTTCACTATTAATCTTATCTCAGCCTGATTTAGGATCTACTGCAATAATCTGTTTAGTTGTAGTCGCAATTCTTTTCTATGCTGGGATATCTTTTTTTCAATTTTCACTTTTGACTATTTTAATTGCTATGCTTGGTTTTGCAGCAATAACTTCTTCACCAATGAGAATAGCCAGAATGATGGCTTATATGGACCCATTTGATCCTGATGTTGTTCTAGGAAGTGGATACCAGTTAGCAAATTCTCTCATAAGTATTGGCCAAGGTGGCTTTCTTGGCCTAGGGCTTGGTAATAGTTTTCAAAAGAATTTTTTTCTCCCTGAGGCGCACACAGATTTTATTTTTGCAGTATTAGTAGAGGAGCTTGGGGTAATTGGAGGTGTATTCTTGATTGCTGTTTATGTGGTTTTGTTTATAGGAATGCTCAATGTTGCTCTTTCTTGTATGAAATCAAACAGAGTTTTTCAAGGTTTGATATGCTTTGGAACAACGATGCTTTTTGCTTCTCAAACATTATTTAATATATCTGTAAACATTGGACTTTTGCCAACAAAAGGACTGACATTACCATTCATAAGTTATGGTGGAACAAGCATAATTATAATGATGTCATTAGTTGCTATAGTTCTTAGAATTAATAACGAAAACAAACTATCATAGTAGCTTATGAATGTAATAATTTCAGCGGCAAAGACCGGAGGTCATGTTTTCCCAGCAATAGAAGTTGCAAAAGAATTTGCATCAAAGGAATGTAATATTTTTTTTATTGGAACTGGTTCAAAAATTGAGAAAAACGCTTTAGAGGGTTTGTCATTTAACTATATACCCTTAAAAATAGATGGTTTCAGAGGCAAATCACCTTTAAATAAAATTTTGTCTTTGAAAGATACAGTATTTAATATTTTCAAAGTTTATTTCTTAATAAGAAGAAACAACATTAAATGTATTATAACTTTTGGTGGATTCATTACTGTGCCAGTAGGCTTAGCTGGTTGGCTTGCACGCACGAAGGTCTTCACGCATGAACAAAATTCGGTAATGGGTTCAGCTAATAAATTACTTTCTAAATTTGCAACAATTAATTTCCTTGCCTTCCCTATAAGAGGCAATGTTAAACACAGTTTAATCTCAGGAAATCCAATAAGAACATCTTTTAACATTAACAAGGCTCAAGAGAACGACCGAGACACCAATAAAATCAGGATTTACATCACAGGCGGTAGTCAAGGGGCAAAATATTTCAATGAAACTTTTCCAAAAAGCTTTGAAGGTGTTGAAGATCTAGTACAAATCAAACATCAGTGTGGAAACGGCAACTTCAATGAAGTACATAATTTATACTTTAAAACTAATATTGATTTTAGCGTATCAGAATTTTATAAGGACCCAAGTATTGAAATTGAATGGGCAGATTTTGTTATTTCAAGATCAGGCGCATTAACAATATCGGAGGTTTCATCGCTTTCTAAAGGCATGCTTATGGTTCCTTTGCCTGGCTCTATTGATAACCATCAATTTCTTAACGCAAAACATATTGTAGATATTAATATGGGAGTCATTCATGAGGAAGCCGATGGTATAGACAAACTTAATGAAAAATTAAAAAAGATTATTAGTCAAAAAACTTATCTAAATTGGCAAAAGCAAACCAATTCAAGTCACAAAAATGCAACAAAATATATACTTAATAACATCTTAAAAGAATATGGAGCCATTTAAAAAAATTAGAAAAATTCATTTTGTAGGCATTGGTGGTGCTGGCATGATTGGCATAGCAAGGGTATTGCTTCAAAAAGGCTACAAAGTTTCAGGGTCTGATTTGTCTATTTCATCAGATTTATTAAAGTTAAAGAAGGAGGGTGCAACAGTCTTTAAAGGGCATGCTGGAGCAAATGTTATTAACAAAGATCTTGTAGTACTCTCATCTGCAATTAATAAGAATAATCCAGAGTTAATAAATGCTATTAAGCTTGGTGTCACTGTGATTCCAAGAGCTGAAATGTTGGGAAGCATTATGAGAGGTTATGATAGTATTGCAATTGCCGGAAGCCATGGAAAAACAACTACAACAAGCATGCTTGCAAAAATTTTTAGCGAGGCCAATCTAAGTCCTACTTATGTCGTGGGCGGAAAAGTTCTTAGCTCTGATCTTAATTCTGATCTGGGAAGTGGAAAATATCTTATTGCAGAAGCAGATGAAAGTGACGGTTCATTTATTCATTTGCATCCCAATGCGGCTGTGGTTACAAATATAGATGATGATCATCTTGTTCATTATGAGAACAATTTTGAAAAACTATTAGATGCTTTTATAACATTCTTAGATAATGTGCCATTTTTTGGATACATAGTTATTAATAATGATGATAAAAATATCAAGAAAATTTCAAAAAGAATTTCAAGAAAACAGATTAAGTTTGGTTTTTCAAAATCTTCTGATTTTCAGATACAACAAGGCGACTATAGTAAAGGTTTTCAAATTTTCTTTATTTTTGATAATTATAAAAATAAAAAATATACCTTTAGCATTTCTTCACCCGGTAAACATAATATATACAACGCAGCTGCGGCTGCAGTACTTAGCATTGAAGAAGGAATTCCCATTAATATAATAAAGAAAGGTCTTAAAAATTTTTCAGGTGTCGGAAGAAGATACGAAAAACACAATTTAAATATTAATGGCTCTGATATTCTTTTAATTGATGATTATGGCCACCACCCAATTGAGGTTTCATCTAATTTAAATGCAGTAAAGCAAGAGTTTCCATCTAAAAGAGTTTGTGTCATTTTCCAGCCACATAGATTTTCAAGAACAGCGCAGCTATTTGATGAGTTCTTAAATGTTCTTAAAAAGACTAAAGCATTAGTCATGCTTGATATTTATCCTGCCAGCGAGAAGCCCATAAAAGGAATCAACTCAGATGCAATAGTGCAATCTCTAAAGCAGATGGGGCACAAGAATTGTCATTTGGTTAAAAATCATCAAGATGTTAATAATTTTATTGAAAAAAATTATTTGAATTTCGATATATTTATTACCCAGGGGGCTGGGAGTATTGCAGGAGTATGTGGCTTAATTACAGATAAATGGAAGGCATAAAAAATATAGCAATTATTTACGGAGGCAGCTCAGCTGAAAGAGAGGTTTCCATCGAGAGTGGGGAAGGAATTTTTAATGGTCTCTCAAAAATGGGTATAAACAGCACTTTGATTGAATATGCTGATTTTGAAAAAATCTCTTTAGGTGACTTTGATCTAGTTTTTATTGCTTTACATGGTCACGAAGGCGAGAGTGGTGGGCTGCAAAAAGTCTTTTCTGATAGAAATATAAAATATACCGGATCAAATCTTAAAGGATGT
>Ga0222718_10002456_pt1 | contig 16685 bp, 16 predicted proteins | sample C33_27DmetaG_FD_165045 | JGI IMG/M metagenome (GOLD analysis project Ga0222718, IMG submission 165045) | Estuarine water microbial communities from San Francisco Bay, California, United States - C33_27D | ecosystem: Environmental > Aquatic > Marine > Unclassified | place: USA: California... | reverse complement strand
AACAAACTGTGATAATATATCCAAATTCTGACACCGGTAGTGATTTCATTATTTCTGAAATTGAAAAAATAAGGAAATTTAAGTTCATAAAAATTTTCAAGAGTCTTGAAAATGATGTTTTTATGAATTTATTAGAAAATGCATCTGCTTTGGTAGGGAATTCGAGTGCAGGAATAGTTGAAGCACCATTTTTTAAATTACCTGTACTGAATATTGGATCACGACAAAAAAATCGTGAGAGAGGTAACAATGTTATTGATTCTAATCATAATTCTGAAGAAATTTTTAAAAAAATTAATTACATTTTACAAAATAAATTTCGTCAAAAAATTAGAAAAAATCCCTATTATATTAAAAAACCAACAGAAAAAAATATTCTTGAAGTCTTTTTAAAATTATCTGATAAAAATAATCTACTAGTTAAAAATCCTGTTTATTAGACCGTATCTAAGAAAAACTTTAAGGATACGATTAATAAGTAATTTCAAATGTTTTATGAAGTTTTACGATATTCTGATTATGAAAAATGGATTCATCTTTTAGATCAATGTGAGAAAAAAGATATCCATTATCATCCTGATTTTATGAATTTACATAAAGAAAAATTAGATGGTGAACCTGAATTGTTTGTTCTTATTGAGGAAGATCAAAATTTTCTTCTATTTCCTTATTTTAAAAGAAAAATCAATCCAATATTTTGTAAAAATCTTCCTAAATCTGCATATGATATAGTATCTCCTTGGTATTTTGCAGGGCCAATAACAAAAACCAACAAAAAAAGAGAGTATATGTTAAAATGTTTTTTTGAATATTTTCCAAAATTTTGTTCAGAACAAAATATAATTTCTGAATACACAAGAATTAATCCTCTTATTGATTATGGAAATTTCTACACAAATCTTTCTCATGCTAATACTCAATATGATATATCCTATATTGATCTAACTCAATCTTTTTCTGATATTTTCAAAAATTTTAAAAAATCAACAAGAAATGCCATTGGATCTTCAGAAAAAAAATCTGTTAAGATAATTTTTTCTAACAATAAAAATGATTTAAATTTTTTTTATAAATTGTATATTGATACAATGAAAAGAGTAATGGCAGACAAATTTTATTTTTTTGATACTTCCTATTTTGAAAGTCTTTTTGATCTATTCTCCAATGACTGCATTTTAGTTAGTGCAAAACTTGATGATAAAATTATTTCCTCGTCTATTTTTATATTTAAATATGGAATCGCTTATTATTGGCTTTCCGGATTTGATGTGGAGTATAAATCATTTAATCCAAATAATTTAATCATGTCAAAAGCTATCCAATTTTTACAAACAAAAAATAACTCTATTTTGATTCTTGGTGGAGGTACCAATAAATCTCTTAGAAAATTTAAAAATTCGTTTACTGATTTATCATTTCCCTTTTATATCAATAAAAAAATTTACAATAAAGAAATTTATTCTCAACTAGTATTGGAACGAAATAAATTAGAATCTAAAACCAACAAAACTTTTTTCCCTCTGTATCGAGGCTAATTTGTCTACATTTTATTTTAAATAATGTGTATACTAATTTAAAAATTAGAAACACATTGTGTGTAAATTATTCCACTACTATATCTGATGAATGTCCAGATGATTGGAATCAAGAGCTTACTAAAAACAAAACAGGTAACATTTACAATACTGCAGAATATGCACAATATGCTAACAATTGGTTAGATTGGTCACCACTTTATTTCCGAATTATTGATAAAAAAGGCATCATACTTTTGCAGGTTATAATGTATCATTATTCTCCAAAGTCAAAAAAATTCCCGAAATTATTTCGTCCATTAATCAAAAAATTAAAATCTTCTATCAGATGGCAATATGGTCCTATGACTAATTCTTTTAATTCATTGCCTTATTTTCTTGATTATCTTAAAAATCAAAAAAAATCTTTTTATGGAATTTTACATCCTTTATTGGAAACTAACTCTATTAATTTCCAAAAAACAAAATGGAGCACATTCTTAATTGATTTAAGTAAATCTGAAAATGAACTCTATGATAATATGGATAAAAATAGTGCTCAGAAAAATATATCACGTGCAATTAAGAGAGGTGTAAAATTAGAAATAATTTCTAAAAAAAATCTAAATGATTATTATGATTTAGTAAAAAATTCTAGGATTTCTTTGGGACTAGATTATGGAACTTTTGAAGAAATGAGCGATATGTGGGATCTTTTAGAACGTGTTGGTTACTCTGGTTTTATTGCAAAACTTGATGATATTCCTGTTGGTGGACTTGGATTTTCTTTTTTCAATAATTACATAAATGAATGGGGGGTTGCACGTTCTCAATTAGATTATGATAAAAAACTCTATTCTCAGGATTTAATAAAATGGGAAATAATGAAGTGGGGTGTGAAAAATAAAATGAATTGGTATGATTTATCAGGTGTTAATTTGAATCCCTCAAACAAAAAAGAAGAGGGAATTCTAAGATATAAGAAAAAATGGGGTGGATTACAAAAAGATTATTGGATACTTTCTAGGTGAAAAAATGAAAATTCTTTATGCTGGTAATTTAGTAAATGTAGGATATAGTCATACAAGTCTTTGTAGGGAGAAAGGCTTAGACATGGAATTATTAATGCAAAAAAATCCTGAACCAAGTTCTGACCCATTTCAATATGTTCCTGATTTGAATGAATATCCATCATGGATAAAATTCTATGATAGACAGAAATCGTTATGGCAATTAAATGTGGTCAAAATGATGAGAAATTCAAAATATCAACTAATTCATTCTCATGTAGAATTACCTATATTTGCAAGATTTTCTGGAAAGAAATTCATTGCCCATACTTTAGGTTCTGATTTAAAAGAGATGGCTTTTTCAAATTCTCTTCGAGGATTGCTATTAAGACAAGCCTATAACAAAGCTAGTCTTGTCATTTATTCTACCCCTGATCAACTACCAATGCTAGATAAATTAAAAATTAATCATAAATTATTTTTACCTATTCTAAGAGATTTACGACTTTTTAAAAAATTCCAAATTACAACTAATGATTTCTCAGAAAATTTTACAATTTTTCATCCAACTACTCATATTTGGAAATCAAAAGGTAATGATATTCTTATTAGAGCGTTTGAAAAATTTGTCAAATTTCATCCTAATTCTTATCTTATAATGATAGACAAGGGAATTGATTCTAAAAAAAGTAAACAACTTGTTAAAAATCTTAAAATTGAAAATAAAATAAAATTCCTTCCAAGATTAAACTCATCTGATTTAGTAAAATATTATAATTTAGCAGATGTAGTAGCTGATCAATTTATTGAACCTGGATTAGGTGGAATCGGAATGGAAACATTATCTTGTGAAAAACCTTTACTTAATTTTTGCCCCAATAATTGTTATCAAGGAATGTATAATGAATCCCCACCTGTGGTTCATGCCCAAACCTCGGAAGAAATTTATCAACAATTGATTATATTACTTGATGAACAAACACGGAAAGATATTGGTGATAACGGAATTAAATGGATTAAAAAAAATTCTTCTTCTGAAATATTAATCAAAAAATATCATTTTTTATACAATTCAATTGTTGATAAAGTGCCTTTTAAAACAATAATGGAAAAACTGAAAACTAATTTTTAATTTTTTTTAGTAATGAAATTCATACTCTGTTAATTTAAATCCAAATTTTTTAAGAATTTTTTGAGATTTTATATTTTTAGGTTTAGTTCTAGCCCATATTGATTCTTTAGGATGTTTTTGAAAAAATTTTTCAAATGCTTGTGTTCCTATACCTTTACCTTGATATTTATTTATTATTTGATATCCAAATTCTTTATTTTTTTTAATATTAAAATTCCCAATTTTTTCATCGTCTAAATAAAGTATATACCAATATTCATAATCATGATTATCTTTATCCTGTAGAAAATTATTTACAAATTTTTCATGACTGTCAAAGGTAGGAAATTCTGTTTTCTCATTAATACTATTAAGATATTCAACATATTCTAAATATGATTCAAATAAAAATTTAATGTCATTTTGATTAATAGGCATAAATGTTAATTCTTTTGTCAATGAATTTCAGATCTAACTAATTTTCTATATTATATTATTTAATCATTTTATTTAGATAAACTTAGAATTTCATCGTGTATTCTATTTTTTGGATATTTCTTGTAATGTCTATCAATTATTTTTTTCATTTGTTTTTTAAAGTCTACTGATTTTAATTTTGTTTTTTCACCCAGTCTTAATCCTTTTTCATGGGTATATTCTTCTACAAGCAAACAACTATTCCCAGTCTTAATTAGCATTTTTCCATTATCAAAAATTCTAATTATTGTTCCTGGTTTTTCTTTATCAAATATTTTCATAATTTTAATGGGTTTTACTTTCCAAAAGTAGATTTTTTGTTTTTTATACATTGAAAATGCTCCTGGATAAGGATGAGTTAGAGCCCTTACAAAATCATATATTTCATTTGAATTTCTACTCCAATCTATTTCGCCATCTTCTGGTTTTCTTTGAGGGAAGTATTTTGCAGAAGAATTTTGAGGAACTAAACTCTTATTTATTTTTCCATTTTTTATGCTCTCTACAATCATTTTAGCTTCTATCATTGTAGATTTCAAATAAGATGTTTCAATATCATCATGAATTGTCAAAGAAAATTTTTCTGAATTAATTATATCTCCTGAATCAATACCTTCTTCTATTTTAAAAATTGAAATTTCAAATTGTTTTTTTCCTAATATTAAGGCCCAATTTTGAGGAGATCTACCTCTTCCAGCAGAAATCCCGAATGGACTACCGTGAGAACCTATTGCTGTGATTTTACATTGTTTGATTAACCACATGGGAATAAGACGTTGCCATCCTAGAACAAGTAAAATATCAATATCTAACTCTTGAATCTTTTTCTTATCTTTATCATTTTTTAATGTATATTCTTCTATTGAAATAAATTTTGAATCAATTGATCTACAAAATTTTCCCATATCTGAATATCCTGATATTAGTTCATTTTTCGTTCTTTTAGATAATCCTATTATTCCTTTGATTTCAATATTTGATTTGATGTATTTTATAGATTCAAATCCTGTTTCCAATGTACATAAAACATAAACATTCATTTTTTTGATGTTTGTTTCCTTAAAATATACTCCAATAATTTTTCATTCATAATAGAATTATAATGTGAATTGTCTTTCCAATATTCATCTAATTCCTCAATGTATTTATCAACAAATTCATTAATAATTTCATTTAATTCGATTCCATTTTTTGTGTAGTATAGTGGGTGAAGTAAAACTTGTATTGTTTTATTTTTTGCTTTTTTTATAAAATCAAAAATATCTGTTTTAAATGACATCATAGAATCTGAGATATATGTGTCATCTGAAAATATTTTTTCATCATATGCATTTTTAAAATTACTAAAAATTGGAAATTGATTATGTACTGATGGATTATGAATACTAATTGAGTGAATAGGTTTTTTTATTATTGACGAAAGAATATCTGCCTCTTTTTTAACTTCTATCTCTAATGATTTTATTCCAACATCTTCATAAATACTAGGATCAAAATGTAACCCTATTTCAAATCCCTCACTGTCAATTTTTTTAATTATATCTTGATTTTTTTGAGATATAGGATTGTACATTTGACTACTACACATGATATAAAATGTTGATTCAACTCCAATTTCTCTCTCAATTTTAGCTAATTCATATGCTGCATTAAGATCAAAATCAACATCATGTCTTAAGATAATTCCATTTTCCCCATTCCAATTATTTAATGATGTTACTGTGTAATTTTCTTTAATATTTTTTAAAAATTCAATTAATTTAGGATGTGAAAATATCATATTGTTGTTCACCAATGCCTTTAATTAATTATTTTCATTAATGTATGCTATATTTGTGATTCAAATTTTGTCTACAAATTCAAATTTTAACCTGTTTATTGATTTGTATACAAAAAATTATAATCGATTATTTTATTAGATAATTATGTTTGTAATCACAATTGATACTGAATGGGTTCCACAGGAACTTCTTGATGAAACTGTGAAATTACTTGATGACTATTCAATCCAATCTACATTGTTTATTACAAATAATTATGATTTTACAAACATGTCAGAACATGAATTATCAATTCATCCTAATTTTTATCAGGATGGAGAAATTTCAGAGATTCTGAAAAAAACAATTTCACTTTTACCTGCTAATCATTCATTAGGATCTCGTTCTCATGGTTTATTTTCTAGTACCAAAATGTTTGTTGAATATGAGAAGTTAGGAATTAAATATGATTCAAATTATTTTATCCCTTTTGCAACCAATCCTGAACCATTTATTTTTGATGGAATTGATGTAGTTGAAATTCCTATATTTTTTGCAGATGATAATAAATTACAATCACAGGATTTTAAATTCAATTCAATACATCTAAACGATAGTGGAACCAAAGTATTTTTATTTCATCCGTCTCATATTTTTATGAACACTACAAGTCTTGAACATTATAAACAAATTAAAAATCACTATCATGACTATGAACAATTATCAAAAATCAGAAAATTAAATGAAAATGGAATACGAAATATGTTTACATCTCTTTTAGAATATATTGAAAAAAATAATATTTCTACTTGTACTATGGCTGAAGTAAATAATAATTTTAGGAGTAAATTAAAATCTTAAATTGAATTTAGATAATTTTGATCCTTCAAAAGAAAATCATATTATAGAATTAGAAAAAATCAAAAAAATTATTATGAATTCTATTAACAAGGTAAATTTAGATTTAAAAGGATTTACCGTATTAACCGAAGCTGCAACTGGATATTGGCAATTTACTCCATTTATTGCAGCATTTGCAAATGCGGATACCATTTTATGTAAATTAAAGAATACTAAATATGGAAAACCACATGAAATAAAAAAAAATTATGAAAATTTAATTTCTTATTTCAACCTTAAACAAAATTTCAAGTTTTTTGAATCATCAAACGATGATATTATTTCAACTGCTGATATAGTTACTAATAGTGGAAATGTGAGGCCCATAAATGCAAAATTTATTAAAAAAATGAAAAAAACGGGAATAATTTCGCTAATGTGGGAGCCATGGGAATTTCGAGACATTGATTTAGATCTAACACAATGTATGAAAAATGGTATATGTGTAATTGGTGTTAATGAAGAAAATTCTATTCTTAATGTAATGAAACATGATGGTGAACTAATCCAACAAATTTTTTCAGATAATGATATTTCTTTAAAAAATAAAAATATACTTTTAATCGCTGAAAATAGGTCTGCTCTTTACATGATTAAATCGCTAAAAAAACAAGATGTAAATTTAGATATTATAAGTTCACAAATTCCTAATGATGTAATATCCTTTGAAGGAAATTTAGTAAGTTCATCTCTTGAAAATTTAGAAAATTTTGTTTCTGATAAAGATTTTATTATTATTAATTCTCACCCGATTACTAAACCCATTATTGGAAAAAATGGTTACATTTCTTCAAAAAAATTTAAAATGTTATCTAAAGCAAAAATTATTCTTTTCTTTGGTACTATAGATTATGATGATCTAGTAAAAAACGGTGTGCCGTTTTTACCTAATAAAAAAATTTCACCGGGTTACATGGGATGGAAATCTGATCTATTAGATCCAATTCCAACAATCGAACTTAACACACTTGGTTTAAAATCTGGAGAAATAGTGGGAAAATATAGAAAAAGTGGATTAACTTATGCCCAATCTATAAAAAAAGCTGTCCAAAGTCCTTATTGTTTAGATTTTTCTGTTGAACAAAAAACTAAATATTTTTCAAAATCCATTCATTCTAATTCGTGATATGGTATGACAAAAAAATTATCAAAATTTTCTTTTATTTTATTAATGCCAATATCTTTTAATCTTTCTAAGTCTCTATTAATGAAATAACTATATTCTAAATCCTGTGATTTCCACCCTCTTTTAAATAAATATAATGTTGATTCTTTATTTGGTGTACCTCCAAAATTAAAAATTTTAATCTTTCGTTTAATTGCATTTTTTATTGCTTCCCATATTGTTTTACTAATTGGTTGCAAATTTTGGAATCTTTCATCAAATGCAGGAATATAATATTCTGCAAAATGTTTATGATAAAAAATTAACACATATGCTATAGGTTTTTTATCATACCAACTCACAAAAATATTGAAATCTTTTGATGATTCAAAATTTTTTGAAATATTTGAAAAAATTGTTTCTGGCTTAATTTTTATATTTTTTTTTGTAGCTGAATTCTTATAAAAATTATAAAATGTTTCAAAATGATTTAAATTATCATTTTCAATTGTTGTTGTAACATTATTTTTTTCAGCTTTCTTTATTGCCCCTCGTGTTCTTTTCTCAAAATTTTGAAAAAGGTCTTGTTCAGTATGTCCAGATAAATCTGTATATTGTGTAAATCGTTTTTCTATAATATCATATTTTGAAAATAAGTTATAATCTTCATTTTTTTCAAATGGATTTGATATAATTACTGTAGATAATGATTCTTTTGATTTTGCATATTCATTAAAATATTCTAAAATTGTTTTTTTAACTATTTTTTTATCTGATAAAACTCCTCCATAACTTCCAAAAAAAGGTAATGAATTGATAACCAAACCTGCTTTGTTCTTTTTTTCAAAAAATGGCATTACTCCTTGTATTTCTCCATTTTTTTTATATGTCAATATTTTGGCGGATTCATTAAGAGTACTTTCCAAAAATGTTAAAAATTTTTTAGAATGAAAAACTGTACAATTGTTAATATTGTTCACAAAATTTTCATATTCAGAATCTATGGCGGATTCAATTTCTAAATCCATATTAAAGTTATTTTTACTTAATTTATGAGTCTAACCAATTGTATTATAAAAAACCTCTTTCTATTAATAATTGTCCTTGATTCCTCATAATAGACCCACATTAGGTTTAGAAGAAGAGGATGCTGCTCTTAGAGTAATTCGATCAGGATGGGTAGCTCAAGGTCCGGAGGTCGAATCATTTGAAAAAGAATTTGCAACATTTATGAATATTGATAAACAAAATGTTGTAGCAGTAGCAAATGGATCTGCAGCATTATTTTTAGCCCTTAATTCATTGTATCCAAAAAATAAAAAAATATCTTTTCCTGCATATACTTGTGCAGCAATTAGGGGAGTTACAACTTTATGCAATGGCATTGAAAATTTAATTGATGTATCAAAAAATACTCCAAACATTGATCTTAATGAATTAAAAAATAATAATTCAAACATTGCTATCATTCCACACATGTATGGTATTCCATCAGTAATTCCAAATAATTTGTCTCAAAAAATCATAGAAGATTGTGCCCAATCTCTTGGTTCAAAAGTTAATGGAACATACGTAGGCACTCAAGGACTTATTGGTACTTTTTCTTTTCATGCTACAAAAATAATTACTTCTGGAGGTCAGGGTGGAATGATTGTTTCTAAAGACAAGAATCTAATTGGAAAAATTCGTGAAACAAGAGAATATGGTTCTCAAGAGAATAAATCTAGATTAAATTTTCAAATGACTGACATTCAGGCTGCAATAGGAAGGGAACAATTAAAAAAATTACCTTCTTTTATTTCACGACGAGAACAAATATTTCAACAATATAAAAATGCAGGATTAGATTTATTGGATGTCCCAATTGGGTTTGATGATAAAATTACCCCAATAAGATATCGTGCAATAATGAAAACAAAAAATCCTGCTAAAATTATTGATTTATTATCTGAACATCAAATTAGAGCTACCGTATTAATTGGATATTCTGGACTTTTAGGTGATCCTAATCTTTTCCCAAATACCGCAACATTAACCCATGAATGTGTTTCTTTACCAATTTATCCAACATTGTCAGACGAAAACATCGAAAAAATCATTAAAATTATTTTAAATTAATTTTATTTTCCCCTAATTTCCATTCAATGTATTTTTTAATTCCTTCCTCAAAATTTACTTTAGGTTTAAAATTTAATATTTTTTTAGCATGAGTAATATCTGATAGGTGTCTCTTCACATCCCCTTTTCTATATTTTTGATGTATCAATTTTGATGAAATTTTCTTATTCTCAATTTTTGAATACTCTTTTATCATGATGTTTGCCAATTTTTTTATTGAAATTTCTTTCCCTTGCCCAATATTGAATACATCTCCTACAGCTTTTGATTTTTCTGCTGCAAGTATTATGCCATCTGCTGTATCTTCAACAAAAGTAAAGTCCCGTGTTTGGTTTCCATTTCCATGAATTATTGGAGGTTTATTATTTGAAATTCTTTCAAAGAATTTTGGAATTGCAGCAGCATAATCATCCTCTCGCATATGTGGTCCGTAACTATTAAACGGTCTTACGATGACTGCTTTTAATCCATCTGTTTTTACAAACCCTCTAACATAAAGTTCAGATGCAGCTTTAGATGATGCATATATCGTGGAAGGCAAAAATGGATGTGTTTCTTTCATTGGAATATATTTTGCACTCCCATAAGCCTCACTAGATGATACATGAATTAATTTACATTTTAATTCTGTACATGTTTTACTAACCAAATAACTCCCAAAATCATTCACTTTAACAATTTCATCAGGATCAACAAATGACATTGGAAGGGGTTTTACCGCCATATGTATAACAATTTTAGCTCCTTTGAAAGCTCTTTTTAGTGCGGAAACGTCTAAAATACTTTTTTTAATAATTTTAATATTTTTTGGTAGATTTGATTTTCCAGTTGCATTAGAAAAATCATCAAATACAACTACATCATATTTTTTTTCACTTAATTTGCGTGAAACATATGAACCAATAAAACCTGCGCCACCAGTTACAACAACTTTAACCAATTATATCCTCTCTGATGAATTTAAAATATTACTGTGAATTCTTCTTTTTATCATATTATTTCATTAATACTCTTACAAATAAATTGTTGATTTTTAACTGTTAATTCTTCATGTAACGGTAATGATATTGTATTTTTAAACAGAAATTCAGAATTTTCCAGTTTTCCCATTTTGGGTATTTTTGTAAATGCTGATAAAGAATGTACAGCATACGTTCCTATCTGTGATTCAATATTTTCTTTAGCAAGTTTTTTAATAATTTTATCTCGTAAACCTTTCTTTGATATTGTGCATACATAGGATTGGTATGTGTGGCGAGAATTTTTAGTTTGTTTTTGTGGTTCAATAAAATCTATTTTTGATAATAATTCATTATAGATTTTGGCTTGCTCAATTCTATTTTTAATTATTTTTTCAATTTTTTTCATTTGTGCAATACCCATTGCACTTTGAATATCTGAAAGTTTATAATTTGTTCCAACATTAACAAATTCTAAATCTTTTTTTCCAAATGTTTTAAATGAATTAATTTTTTCATTTAATTTTTTATTATTTGTTGTAATCATTCCCCCTTCTCCTGTGGTAATAATTTTTCTTGGATGAAAACTAAAACATGTTACATCGGCTAAAGAACCTACAAATTTGTTATTTATTTTAGTTCCTAAATTTGTAGCAGCATCTTCAATAATTTTCATTCCATATTTTTTTAATTTATAAAAATCAAAATCTAAGGGGTTTCCAAAAATTGAAACTGGAGATATAAATTCAATTGAATCTAATTTTACCTGTTCGATAATCTCTCTGTTTACATTCATACTTTTTTTATCAACATCAACTAAAATTGGTTTTCCTCCAGCTTGAATTATAGCTAATACTGTTGCCGGAAAAGTAAAATCTGAAACTAAGACTTTTTTCCCTTTTACACCCATACAGTGAAACATTGTATGTAATGCCGTTGTTGCTGAGGTTGTAGCAGTAGCATATCTACTTTTAGTATAGTTTGCAATTTCTCTCTCAAATTGCTGTGTCATTATCCCTTCAGTGAGGTGTTTTGAATAAATGACTTTTTTGATTTGATTAATTTCTTCTAATCCTACATTAGGTCTCATCAGGTAGATTCGTTTACGCATGACTTATTCTATTTTATACAAAAAATGACAAATAATAAGAGTATGGTATTAAAACGCAAAACTAATTATTCCTTGATTAATCCGACTTACATTAACTATGACACTTGAAAAGGATATTGTAGCTGGATTGGGAGAAATAGGAAACCCTATTTTAAAACTTTTATCAAAATCAGGAATTGTTTTGGGATTTGATATTAATCCTAAATTAATTAAACAAAATCAATTCTTAAAATATAAAGAACACTCTGTCGTATTTTTACATATTTGCATTCCATTTAATGAAAAATTTAATTCAAATGTTTTTACTCTTGTCGAAAAATTTAATCCATCTATTATTGTAATTCATAGCACTGTTTCACCAAATACTACAAAATCACTGCAGGAAAAGTTATCAATTCCTGTGATTTATAGTGCAACAAGAGGTGTTCATAAGAGAATGCTTTCTGATTTAAAAAAATATACAAAATTTTATGCACTAGAAAAAAATGCACCTAAAAAATATTGGGCCTCTTCAAAATTTTTAAAATTAATGAAAAAATGTGGTGTTAAAACTAAGAAATTATCAGATCCAGTTACTTTGGAACTTGCTAAAATAGTTGTAGATACTTCATATTATGGATGGTTAATTAATTATGCACAAATTTCTAATATAATCGCTAAAAAGCATAAAGTTGATTATGATGAAATGTGGTCATTTGCAGATGAAATTCAAAAACATCTGGGCAATAGACCAAAAATGTTTCCTGGTTTTATTGGCGGTCATTGTGTAATTCCTAATCTCAATTTAATTAATGAAGATTCTTTATGGGAAATTGAAAAAATCAATAATATTTATTCAAAAAAAGTGAAAGATGCTAAATCAATTTCAAAAAAATATACAAAAGGCAAGTAATCTTATGTTGATTAAATAATTTGTTTTTCATCTAATTTCTTTTTAACAAAGTTCATTGATCTAAATTCCACTGAACTAATTACTCAAATTAATATAGTTAATCTCAATTAACTTTTTTATGAATAGTATGGATATAATATCTCTAAGTTTATTCTGTTTATATGATGAGTGAAAAAAATGACTGATTATGAGGGCCATGAGAATTTAGAGACTGCAGTAAAACGGAAAAACTTTACAAAATGGGTAATGGATGAAACATTTTCAAAACTAAAAGGTGATATTTTAGAAATTGGAAGTGGATTGGGAACATATTCTGAACAAATAATAAAAAACCATCCCAATTCAAAAATTACTTTATCTGATATTTCTTTATCATATATTCAAAATCTTAAAAAATCTTTTTTATCAGATTCTGTAAATGTTTTTAAATTAGATTTGAATATTAAAGATGATTTTAAAGAGATTGGTTATGATAAGTTTGATTCCATAATAGCTATAAACGTTTTAGAACATGTTAAAGATGATGAATTTGCTCTTTCTGAACTATACAAAATGTTAAAAAATGATGGAACATTGATTATTTTGGTTCCTGCAAACAAATTTCTTTATAATATAATTGATAAAAATATTGGTCATTGGAGACGATATACTAAAAAAGAATTAAAAAATAGGCTTAGCGAAAAAAATTTTCTAATAGAAAAAATTTATTCGTTTAATATTTTGGGAATACTTGGTTGGTTTTTGAATGGAAATATATTCAAAAAAAGTGAAATAAATCAAAATGCTTCATCTTTATTTGATAAACTTGTTCCATTTATGAAAATATTAGAAAAATATTCTGGAAGACCATTTGGATTATCAGTAATTTGCTATTGTAAAAAAATGAATTAATTATTGAGTAATTAGAAATTATAAATTTTTCTTCACAAATTCAATTGATTTAACTGGTGTAGGATCCGTCTTTGACAATAATGCAAGATAAATTGAAGCATAATCTAATAAATAAATTAAATTAATTATTTTTGACAATATTCCTCCTTTGACTGATTTAATTTCTAAATATTCAATAGAATTCATTTCAAAAAATCCTTTTAAAATTACCCATCTTTCTTTTGTTTTAATATGATCATCTTCACCTTCTATCAGAATAGGTTTCACTTTAGATTTTTTTTCCCAACTGACAATTCCATTATGACATGCTTCAATAACATCCTCAGCCATGGCATGAATTTTTGCATTTTCTTGTAAAGAATTTTTAAACCTAATTGCAGCAGATTCTAATCCAAATGGATAGTAAATTATTGGAATTTGATTTGTATATTTAGCTAATTCCATTGCAGGATTATTATTTGTCATATTTTTAGAAAAGATAATTTCTCTTGTGTTTTCCATTGTTTTAAGAGCTTCAAAAATCTCTGTTTTACTAATTGGTAAAATAGATTCTAAAATTTTTAACATTGAAAATAAAAAGATTGTAAATGAGGCACGCGGAGAATGTATCATGGCAATCTGCCTATGATCAATATTATTTTTTATACAAAATTCTTTCATTTTACCTCCTCCCGTGAAGGCTAAAATTTTTGCATTTGCTTCAATTGCAGATTCTAAACTACTTAATGTTTCAACAGTATTACCTGATATGCTTATTGGTACCACTAATGTTTCACTGTTTACAGTTTTGGGTATCATGTATCCTTTAACAACACTAACATGAATTTTTGTTCTTGATAACATGGAATTAAAAATATCTCCAATTGCACCTGAACCGCCCATTCCTATGAACACAATATGCGATATTTTCCCAATTTTTTGTATTTTGTGATTATTAGTATAAGCTTCTTTTGCCATTTCTGGCCATTTATCATAAATTTCATACATTTTGTATGCATCATATTTTTTTAATTTATTAAAGTCTATCAATCATTTTAGTAATTAATTTTGAAGATATATGTTTGATGAATTAAAATCTTTTAGATTAATTTAAAACAGACTTTGAATTTGTGACTATATGTCCAAAATTAATACAAAAACTTCTTCATTGAGAACTGTAGAGTGGAAAGACAATAAGGTGATAATGATTGAGCAAACTAAATTACCAAATGAACTGATATTTGTAGAATATGATGATTTTAATCAAGTAGCAAATGCTATCAAAACTTTGATAGTTAGAGGTGCACCTGCAATCGGTGTATCTGGAGCGTTTGGATTGGGATTGGCTGCTTTACAAAGTAAGGCAACAACAAAAGTAGAATTACTCAAAGATTTAGAAGATGCAAGAAAAATTCTTTTTTCGACTAGACCAACTGCAGTAAATTTGGGTTGGGGATTAGAGAAAATTATGAACGTTGCAAAGACTGGGGAAACTGCACAAGAAATTCGTGAATTAGTAATTTCTACTGCTAAAAAAATGGCTGATGAAGATATTGAGATCAACAAATCTATGGGAAAAAATGGTTCAGTTCTTTTTGACGATAATGATGTTATTATGACTCATTGTAATGCAGGTGCGTTAGCTACTGTTGCATATGGAACAGCTTTAGGTGTAATTCGAGCAACAAGAGAAAGCGGAAAAAATGTAAAAGTAATTGCTACAGAAACTAGACCAATTCAACAAGGGTCACGATTGACTGCATTTGAATTAAAACATGATGGATTTGATGTTAGTTTAGTTCCTGATACTGCAGTTGGATATTCTATGGCAAATGGATTGGTAAACAAAGTTGTAGTTGGCGCTGATAGAATTGTAAAAACTGGTCATGTTTTTAATAAAATTGGAACATATCAAGTAGCAACAATGGCAAAGCAACATGGAATTCCATTTTATGTTGCAGCTCCATTATCCACAATTGATATGAAGACAAATGCTGATGATGTAATTATAGAAATGAGAAATGGTTCAGAAGTTACTGGAATTGGTGAAAAAAAGACTGCTCCTGATGATATTGGGGTTATTAATCCCGCATTTGATATGACGCCTCCTGAATTGATTGCAGGAATTATTACTGAAAAAGGTGTGGCTACAGCACCATATGAGGAATCAATTCAAAAATTATTTGAAGCTAATAATTAGAAAGTTTTTATTGTTTTTTAAACTGCATTATAAAATATGAGTACTGTTTCTACACAAGCAATTGAAGAATCTCTAAAACAATGCATGGATCCTGAAGTTCCTCTAAATATTGTAGAAATGGGATTAATTTACGGAATTGATGTTAAAGAAAATAATGATGTTGATATCAAAATGACAATGACTACCCAAGGATGTCCTTTACATGAAACTTTGGTTGCAGATGCAACACGATTTGCAAAAAAAGTTCCTGGAGTTAATAATGTCAATATTGAAATTGTATGGGAACCTGCATGGTCAATGGATAAAATGACTGAAGAAGGTAAACTCAAAATTAAAGAAATGGGTGCAGCTGGATTGAATACTCCTGCACCAATTAACTATGAAACTGCCTTACCTCAGGGAGTTGGAAAATTAGTGCAACAAGAAGATGGTTCTATGGTGTTAGCCAATGAACATGAACAAGGATTTATGGTAAATCAAGCCATTGTTGATTTTTGGAAATCTTGTAATGGGGAGAGAAAAGTTACAGATCTTGTTGAAGTTTTTGCACAGCAAACGGGATTACAACGAAATCAAGTTGAAAAAGAAGTAATGCAATTATTACAACAATTACGTGATGGTGGATTAATTGCAATTGCAGGTCAACCAGACACACCAA
>Ga0222718_10002455_pt1 | contig 16692 bp, 10 predicted proteins | sample C33_27DmetaG_FD_165045 | JGI IMG/M metagenome (GOLD analysis project Ga0222718, IMG submission 165045) | Estuarine water microbial communities from San Francisco Bay, California, United States - C33_27D | ecosystem: Environmental > Aquatic > Marine > Unclassified | place: USA: California... | reverse complement strand
GCAGGGTTTGATCGGCATTATTCTGCTGCGCGACCGGCTTGCCCCCCGGTGAAGTGGTCCGCAGCGCCGGATCTTCCGGCCTGGCAGTGGCTGGGCGAGCGACAGTCACCGTCGGGTGCGAAGCGTGCGGGCATGTGACTCCGAGGCCCTTCTTCGTACGTCACACCCGAGAGACCGGGGAACGCTCTCGCGCACCGAGGGTTCTGGCGCTACATGCGATGCCTATCCCCTCTCCGTTCTGCCATCCTGACCAGCCTCATGCTTTTGGCGGCAGGCACCGGGAATCCTCTGACAGGCCAGATCGAGGAACGCGCGTCTCGGCCCGATTGGCGTTTCTTCTTCAACCTCGGTGGTGGGGGGATCTCCGGCGACTTCTCGAAGGCGCTCGAGCAGCCAAGAACCGGGGAGTTCGGCCTGCGCCGTTCATCCGGGCACTGGCGGTTCGGCGTGGGCGTGAACTTCGGCTCCATGATCCTGGAGGCCCCATTCGAAGATGAACTCGAATGGGGGTACCAGCGGACCTTCGTCTCTGCGGAGCGATTGCTCCGAACCGACACACCCCTCCGACCCTCCCTGGGTGTGCAGGCTGGCGTGGCCCGCATGCACCCTCGCAGCGAGCTCTTCACGCTGAACCCGCTGCCAGGTGACTTCGAGGTCGGAGACAGTCCGACACCCGCTTCGAATGGCGTTTTCGTGGGCCTGCTCCCGGGACTCGAGTGGCATGCGTCCTCGTCGGTCGCGCTGGAGACGTCTGTCCTCGTGGCATGGCACTCGACCAGCCAGACCGACCTGTCCCCGGTGGCTCAGCCATCCGCGACGACCGGAATCGACTGGCAATTCCGACTCGGCCTGAACTGGACGGCAGCACCCGGGCCGAGCATCAGCGCGTGGGGCGTAGCCCCGTCGTGGGGCTGGGCCATCGGGGAAGCGGCAGCCATCAACTTCGGTGCGTCCGCGATGAACGAGTACGTCCGCAACGCCAACTTCAACCAGATCAGCCCTCGAAGCTGGTGGAGCAACATCGGTGACGGCTTCACCTACGACGACAACGAGTTTCTGACAAACCAGTATATCCATCCGTTCAACGGCTCTCAGTACTTCAACGCCGCACGATCCAACGGGCTCACCTTCTGGCCCTCGTATGCTGTCGCCCTGGGTGGTGCGCTTCAGTGGGAACTGGCAGGCGAAACACACCCGATGTCGTTCAATGATCTCGTCTCGACAGGCATCGGTGGCGCGGCGCTGGGCGAGACGCTGTTCCGGTTGTCGTCTATGGTGCTCGATAACGAGGCTACCGGACCCCGTCGCGTCTTCCGCGAAACCTCGGCCTTCTTCCTTGATCCGATTCGAGGGCTCAACCGGGTCCTTTCCGGGCGCGCGTGGGCGGTGCGCTCGAATCCCGAAGACGCAGCTGACACGAATCCAGCCGGGCAACGGAACGAGTTGAACGTCGGTTGGAGACGGCTCTCGGAGAATTCGCCGTCGGGTGCCGATGCCTCGAACCTCGGCTTCGTCGAGTACTACCACGAGCATGGTGATCTGTTTGCCAACGAGCGCCATGGGCCATTCGATTTCTTCACGCTCGACGCGCAACTCAATTTCGGCGACAAGCGTCTGATCGGCCGGACGATGATCGCCGGTAATCTGTTCTCCGTGCCGGTCTCCTCGCGCGTGGGGCAGCATCGCCTAGGCATCACCCAGCACTTCCAGTACATCAACAATCAGGCCTACGAATTTGGCGGCCAGAGCCTTGGTCCAAGCTTCTTCTCACGGTGGGGCACCCGCGGGGCGTTCGGTCTCGAGTCCCGGTTCGACCTGCTTGCGAGCATCCTGGGTGGCGTCAGTTCCGAGGCCGCAGGGCTGGCCGATGTTGCGGACCCGGAGCGGCTGCGGGAGTACGATTACGGGCCGGGAGGCGGTGGCGTGGCGCAGGCGGTGATCACGTATCAGCAGCGCCCCCTGCTGAGCCTGGACTACCGCCTGCATTACATCCGCACCGTGAACGGATCGATCTGGCACAAGGACGGTGAGCCGGGACTGGACTCGGACCATTGGCTCCACGGTCTGGACGTTCACCTGGAACTTCCACTCGCGCACGACCTGGGCCTGGGGCTCCGGTACTCGACATTCACCCGCGAGAGCCACTACGACATCTCGTTACCGGGAGAGCTTCCGCCCGGAGCGAGGCTGTCACAGGTCGTCACCCAGTCGAACCCCGAATTCCGGTTCTACCTGAGCTACCTGCCCAGCATTCGCTGATCCCGGGCCGGCCCATCGCCTCGGCCCGGCAGTCTTCGGCGCTGCCCGTGCGGGCAACCTCCGCAGCAGCCAAGGGTAAGCGCCGTTCAGCACAGAAGAGATTTCTACCAGGAGTTTTGGATGACCCTCCCGAGACCCGCCACGCTCCGGAACTGGTGCGGCTCCGGTATCATCGCTCTGTGTGCGGCATGCAGTGACGCGACTCTCCCCGCAGACACGATCTACCTGAACGGGGACATCCTCACGGTGGATGACGCTCGTCCTGTGGTGGAGGCTGTCGCCGTCCGCGATGGCCTCATTGTCGCAGTCGGCAACGAGACCGATGTCCTTGAGCTACACGGCGAGTCCACGGTCATACGAGACCTCGGGGGGCGGACGATGGCACCCGGATTCATCGACGGGCATGCGCACTTCGGAGGATTCGGCGCGCAGGCGGTGGGGGCGAACCTGCTGGCAGCACCCGACGGAAACGCGAACACCATCGATGATCTCGTTCGTGAAATGCAGCAGTACGAGGATCGGGAGGAGCTGGATCGAACCGGGTGGATCTACGGCATGGGCTACGACAACGCAGTCCTGGCCGAGGGGCGGCACCCTACGCGTGACGATCTCGACCGGGTGTCGACCGAGATTCCTGTCATGGCGATCCACATCTCGGGGCACATCATCGCCGTGAACAGTGCCGGTCTCCGAGCGATCGGCTTCTCGGCGGACACGGAGGACCCGGCGGGAGGCGTCATCCGACGCCGTGCGGGAAGCCGCGAACCCAACGGCGTACTCGAGGAACTGGCGGGAATCCCGGCCATGTTCGGCGTCCTGAGCCCGTCCGATATCGACGCCCAGATGTTCTTCATCAACCGTGGACTCGAGATCGCGAAGAGCTTCGGTCAGACCACGGTTCAGGAAGGGCGTGCCAACGCCGCAGCCCATGAGAGTCTTGCTCGAGCCGCAATGAGCGGCGCCTTCGATATCGATATCGTCACGTACATCGACTACGCGAGTCGTGAGGTCATCACCGACGAGTGGCACGGCGAAGAGTATCGCAACCGGTATCGGATCGGGGGCCTCAAAGTCACACTCGACGGTTCGCCTCAGGGCCGGACCGCGTGGCGCACCGCGCCGTACCTGCTTCCGCCCGAGGGACAGGAGATGGGCTACCTCGGCTACCCCGCCCTGCCGGACGACAACCTGGTCATTTCGCTGCTGAGCGAGGCGTACGAGAAGGACTGGCAGGTGCTCACCCACACCAACGGCGACGCCGCCATCGACCAGCTGATCCGGACGCTGGGACAGGTGCATCGGGAGTATGACGAGAAGGATCGGCGCCATGTTTTGATTCACGGTCAGTTCATCCGCCAGGATCAACTCGACTCCCTCGTCGTCCTCGATCTGATGCCGTCACTTTTCCCCTTGCACACGTTCTACTGGGGTGACTGGTACGACGAGATCGTTGGACCGGAGCAGGCCCAGAGGATCTCCCCGATGCGGTCGGCGCTCGACCGTGGTCTGATCGCAACGAGCCACTCGGACGCTCCCGTCGCACTGCCGAACCTCATGCGCGTCATGGCCGCGACGGTGAATCGTACCTCCCGCGGAGGCCAGGTCATGGGGGAGACCGAACGCATTTCGCGCGAGGAGGCGTTGAAGGCGATCACCCTGTGGGGGGCCTATCAGCACTTCGAGGAAGACAGGAAGGGCTCGATCGAGGTCGGTAAGCTGGCCGATCTCGTGATCTTGTCGGACAACCCCCTCACGGTGGAGTCCTCGACCATTGGCGACATCGTCGTGCTCGAGACGATCAAGGAGGGCCGCTCGGTCTACCTCGCGCCTCAGGGCCAGGGGGACACGCCGGCCGAAGGCGGATAAACGGAGGTCGGTCCGTGACATGCCGGCCTTCGTTCACTAGCCTGCCGTGACCGATCACCCCGGCTCTTCGAGCTCTTCATGTTCCGTATTGCATGCACGGCTGTTCTTGGCCTCCTCCTGGCGTGTCAGCCGCCGAGCCCCGACTTCTCCTCCGTCTTCGACGGCTCCGGGGGTGCCTGGGTCGATCTGACGCACGCGTTCTCGGAATCCACCATCTACTGGCCGACCGACACGCTCGGATTCCAGTTCACGGAAGAAGCCTACGGCCAGACCGAGGGCGGTTGGTTCTACGCGTCGTATTCGTTCGGGTCGGCGGAACACGGGGGCACGCACCTCGATGCGCCCATCCACTTCGCGGAAGGCCGACGGACGACGGACGAAATCCCGTTGAGCGGGCTGATCGGGCCTGCCGCGGTCATCGACGTGTCCGGGCGTGCGACTCCGGATTACCTGGTGACCATAGACGACCTCACCACATGGGAGCGCGAGCATGGAGTCCTGCCGGACGGCGCCATGGTCCTGCTCCGAACAGGGTGGTCAGACCGTTGGGATGACCGCACGGCGTATCTCGGTACGGACCTCACAGGCTCCGACGCAGTGCCCGAGCTTCACTTCCCCGGCCTCGCCCCCGAGGCGGCCCAGTGGCTCGTCGACACCCGAAGCATCGCGGGCATCGGGATCGACACACCGAGCATCGACTACGGGCAGTCCGCGGACTTCCAATCCCACGTCGCCCTGTACTCGGCGAACATTTCCGGCTTCGAGAACGTCGCGAACCTCGACCAGCTCCCCGCGACCGGAGCCTTCGTGGTCGCGCTGCCGATGAAGATCGAAGGTGGAAGTGGAGGGCCGCTGCGCATCGTGGCGTTCGTCCCGGACGGCCCGTGAGGTTGTCCTCCCCACGATCCCAGGCAGCACTGGTCGTCACGACACTCCTCGTGTGCGCTTCGTGCTCGGAGGTCCCCGCCCCACCGCCGCCGAATGTCGTCCTGATCTACGCAGACGACCTGGGCTGGCGAGATCTGGGCGTACAGGGGAGTCGGTATTACGAGACACCGAATATCGATCGGCTTGCCGCCCAGGGAATGCGCTTCACCGAGGCCTACGCAAACGCCCCAAACTGCGCGCCCAGTCGGGCCGCGCTCATCTCCGGACAGTACGCCCCGCGGACAGGGATCTATACGGTCGGCACGGCGGAGCGCGGGCCGGTCGAGTCCCGCGCCCTGATTCCCGTGGAAAACGAGACCACGCTCGACCTCGACGTGGTTACGATCGCCGAGGTGCTGGCAGCGGCGGGATACGCGACCGGTCACGCCGGGAAGTGGCACCTGGGGGGTGAGGGCTTCCTGCCCGAAGACCAGGGGTTCGCATGGTCGATCGCCGGAAACGAGGCCGGGGCTCCACCAGACTACTTCTATCCGTATGCGCGAGGAGACCGTCGCGTGCCCGGACTCGAAGGCGGAGCGGAGGGCGAGTACCTGCCGGACCGCCTCGTCGATGAAAGCATCGACTTCATCAACCGGGAGCAGGACGGCCCGTTCTTCCTCTACCTCTCGCACTACACGGTCCACACGCCGATCCAGGCCAAGCCTGAGATCACGGAACGATATCGTGACAAGGAGCCCGCGGACGGACACGAGAACCCGACGTATGCGGCCATGATCGAGAGTCTGGACCAGGGGGTCGGCCGGATCCTCGAGGCGCTCGAGCAGCGTGGGCTGTCCGAGAATACGGTCGTGATCTTCGCCTCGGACAACGGAGGCTTCGGGCCGGTCACATCGATGTCCCCGCTGCGGGGATCGAAGGGTATGCTCTACGAGGGCGGGATCCGGACACCACTGATTGTCCGCTGGCCAGGTCAGGTCGAGGACGGCGTGACGTCCAGGACCCCGGTGATCGGCCTCGACCTCTACCCGACCCTGGTCGAGCTCGCAGGTACCAACCCGCCCCCGGACCAGCCCCTCGATGGCGTCAGCCTGGTGCCTGTGCTCAGGGGCTCGAGTGATGTCCCGGAGCGGGACCTGATCTGGCACTTCCCGGCATACCTCCAGGCCGACCGCTCCGTTGTCGGCACATGGCGCACCACACCCGCGAGTACCCTGCGCAGGGGTCGGTACAAGCTGATCCACTTCTTCGAAGATGAACGTTCGGAGGTCTACGACCTGTCCGTCGACGCGTCGGAGACGAACGACCTGTCTACTCAGCGCCCCGAGTTGACTGAAGAGCTTTTGAACGGACTACAGTCCTGGTGGGCGGACGTCGACGCGTTCGTGCCGTCACGCCCGAATCCCCTGTACGGTGGCGAGACGAAATGATGGATCGTCGCGAAAGTCTGAAGCTGCTTATGCTCGCGGCGGTGGGGTCAGAATCGCTGAGCGCCCAGCTCCTGGCGGGCCAGGAATCCGGATTCGTGAGCCAATGGCACGAGTGGCCGGACGTCCGGTGGGCCGGGCCCGAGTACTGGGGCAACCGGCTCCAGGACTGGAGGATCTCGAGCGGAGCGCTCGTGTGCAGTGTGCGAGGACCCAACCGCACGCTCCACTGTCTGACGCATACCGCGACACACCCCGAGTTCACGACGTCCGTCGAGGTGAAGCGTCCTGGCGAGGGATCCGGTTCGATCACAGGGTTTCGGCTCGGCCTGAAGGGCCGAGTGGACGATGTTCGTTCGGCCGCGGTCCACGGCACAGGTGTGGACGTGGGCATCGACGGATCAGGCGAACTCGTGATCGGAGATCAGCGCTCGTCGGGTGCCGGTCTGGCCCAGGTCGTACGTCCCGCCTCGGGTGCACTGCGCCTGGAGGCGACCGTGACCGGCTCGGGAGCGACCGTACAGGTCACGCTGCGCGCGCGATCGGCAGCTGATGGTTCGGAACTGGCCAGCTTCGTCCGCGACGATCTTCCGGCAGATGACCTGATCGGAAATCTCGCCCTCCTCAGCCACGTCGATCGCGGCGGGGATGGAGCAGGTGCGGTCTTCAGCCTCTGGATGATTTCCGGTCGCGGCATCTCCGAGAACCCGGATGCCATCTTCGGCCCGATCATGTTCGCGCAGTACACGGCACATGCGGGGATTCTGAAGCTGACGGCCCAGCTCGCTCCGGTCGACGGAATCGAGGGTGTCCGCTGCGGGCTGGATGTCCGGTCGCGGGACGGTCGATGGACGACGGTCGCGGCGGCGGGCATGGACGTCCTTTCGCGCACCGCGCGCTTCCGTGTGGAGGGCTGGGACGGGCGTCGATCCACCGAGTATCGGGTGCAGCTCACGGTTCCCCTCGCGAGCGGTCCGCGGACGTTCGTCTACGCCGGTACGATCGCGGCAGAACCCGACCGTCTGGCTCCCGTCCGCGCGGCCGTCTTCAGTTGCAATGCCGACCACGGCTTCCCCGATGCGGACGTGGCTCGCCATGTCTCCCTGCACCGCCCCGACCTCGCACTCTTCCTTGGCGATCAGTTCTACGAGGGGTCCGGAGGATTCGGAATCCAGACGGACTCGATCGAGACCGCCGCGCTCGACATGCTCCACAAGTGGTACATGTTCGGGTGGTCGTACCGGGAGATCTTCCGTCACGTCCCGGCCGCCTTCATTCCCGACGACCACGACGTCTACCACGGCAATATCTGGGGCGAGGGCGGACGACACGCCCCAACAGAGGAAGGGTGGGGCGCGGTCGCCCAGGATCAGGGTGGCTACAAGATGCCGCCCGAGTGGGTCAACGCGGTGCAGCTCGCCCAGACGAGTCATCTCCCGGATCCCTACGATCCCGCACCGGTCGATCAGGGCATCGGCGTCTACTACACGCGCTGGGACTACGGGGGCGTGAGCTTTGCGATCCTCGAGGACCGGAAGTTCAAGTCGTCTCCGTCGAACGTGATGCCGCGCGAGGCCGACGTCCTCAACGGCTGGATCCAGAACCCCGACTTCGATGCGCGCTCACTCCGTGACCCGGTGGGCGCCGAGCTGCTGGGACTGCGGCAGATGGACTTCCTGGAGGAGTGGGCCGAGGACTGGAGCGGCGGGGCGTACATGAAGGTCGTGATGTCCCAGACCAACTTCGCTGCGGTCCATTCGATTCCTCGAGACGCCATGAGTGGCGCCGTTCTCCCCTCCCTGCCCATGCCGAGGCCAGGCACGTACGTGGATGGAGACAAGGTCGCCGCCGACATGGACTCGAACGGCTGGCCCGCCGCGAAACGGGACGATGTCCTGCGCATTATGCAGCGGTGCTCGGCATTCCACATTGCCGGCGACCAGCACCTCGCCACCGTCGTCCGCCACGGCATCGACGAGTTCGGTGACGCCGGCTTCAGCTTCACGGGCCCGGCACTCAACAACATCTGGCCCCGGCGCTGGTGGCCGCCTCGGGAAGACCGGCAGGCTCCACTCGATCCGCAGGGCCCGGAGTACACGGGAGACTTCTTCGACGGCTTCGGCAATCGCGTGACCGTACACGCATCGGCCAATCCCCGGGCAACCGGGCTGCAACCCGCGATCCTACACGACCGGGTGACCGGATACGGCATCGTCATCTTCGACAAGGCGAACGCGCAGATCACGATGGAGTGCTGGCCTCGTCACGTCGATCCGTCGCGAGCCGACGCCCGGCAATTCGAGGATTGGCCGATCACCATCGATGGCGACAGCGGGGATGGGCGTACTCCGCTCGGGCACCTTCCCACGGTTCGCGTGCATGGACTGGAAGACGCTGTGGTCGAGGTGCGTACCGCACCGGGCGAACCGGTCTACACGCGGCGTATTCGCGGTTTGGAGTACACGCCTCCAGTGTTCGAGCCCGGGACACATGTGGTGCGCGTCGGCGACCCCGATTCTGGTCGATGGCTCGAGCGTACGGTCGAGCAAGGGGCCTGGGGAGCTGGGGAGCTGGACTTCGATTTCATCGACTGATCAGGACCGGCCAGCCCGTCGAGATCGTAATGTTCAGCGAGGGGATGGACCGTAGCCTCGGTCACCTCCTCTGGTCCCCAGTCCACGACAGATTTCGTCCAGAGCGAGTCAGGGCCTATCGTGCTCTCTGTCAATCTCCCCCATCGGCGTCGCTCCACAGTCTCCCTCTCGCCGCCCCCGACCCTCATTCGCTAACGATCCATGAGCCCATTGAACCCGTCCTCTCCCCGTCACCTCTTCGCGGCCGCGGCCCTCTCGGCGTTGTTCCTGGTCGCGGCACCTCTCTCTGCGCAGGACGAGTCCATCCGTACGCTCGTCACCGCGGATCGACTGATCGACGGCTTCGGGAACGTGCAGCAACCCGGCGCTGTGCTTGTTGAAGGAGAGCGGATCGTCGCCGTGGGTGACGCCGCACGGAGCCAGGACCACGACGATCGTGTCGACCTGGGTGACGCGACGCTCATGCCCGGACTGATCGACCTGCACACACACCTTACCGATGCGGAAGACGCGTACTGGGAGCAGGTCCTCGTGACGACCACTCCGGCGGAGGCGGCGCTCTACGGCGCAGCGAACGCCCTCACGACGCTTCGAAGTGGCTTCACTACGGTTCGAGACATGGGGCCGGCCTGGTCCTTCACCGACGTTGATCTGCGAAACATCATCGACGAGGGAACGCTGCCAGGACCGCGAATGATGGTAGCCGGCAACTACGTGTCCGCGACTGGTGGAGCGGGAGACGCGCGACAGTTCTCGATCTACGTCGACGTGCCCGTCGCTCAGAACCTGGCCGACGGCGTCGATGAGGTCCGGGCCGCAGTTCGGACAAACCTCAAGCACGGCGCCGATTTCATCAAAATCCTCGCGACCGGGGCGGTGCTCTCACGGGGCATCCCGCCAGGCGCGCAGCAGTACTCCGACGAAGAGCTCGCCGTCGCGGTCGTGGAGGCCGGGCGCTGGGATCGTTTCGTGGCCGCTCACGCGCACGGCGCGGAGGGTATCAAAGCAGCGATCCGAGCCGGTGTTCGTACCGTGGACCACGGGTCGATGATGGACGACGAGGGCATCGAGATGCTCCTCGCTCAGGACTACACCTACTACGTCCCTACGCTGTACGTCGGAGTCATCGTCCCCAGGGATGGTGCCTCCATGGGCATCCCCGCAGAGCAGATCCAGCGGTCCACGGACATGATGCGCTTTCGAAATGCCACCTTCCGGCGGGTGCTCGAGGCGGGACTCCCCATCGGGTTCGCCACGGATGCGGGGGTCTTTCCGCACGGCCAGAATGCACGTGAATTCGCCATCCGCGTCGAGAACGGCGAAGCCCCTATGGATGCGATCACCGCAGCCACGAGTCTCAACGCTCAGATCATGGGATGGGAAGACGAGGTCGGGAGTCTGGAGCAGGGCAAATTCGCCGACCTGGTCGCCGTTCCGGGAGACCCACTGGACGACATCACCGCGATGGAGCGGGTCTTCTTCGTCATGCAGGGTGGGAGCATTGTGCGGCACGACGAGGAGCGTTGAGCCCATCACCCACCTGGCTCGGCGTCCCGCCACATCAGCACGAATCGCCCAACTTGTTCCTGGTACGGAAACCGGGCCGCCAGCTCCGACCTCAGAGCCGGTTCCGGTGGAGGAGAGATGGGTAGAGGGCCGGCATTGATCACAACCAGATTGATATCATGGCGTTCCAGCGCAGCCAGAACACGGCCCATGCGACCCTCCGATTCTCCCATGAAATCATAGAAGGTGGGCGTCGGGTTTCTCTTCCCTGCCAGAAAATAGACCACCGGACTGTCCGGGGTCGCTTAGATGTAGTCTCCCCGTGCGCGCTCGTGAATCTTCTCCACCAGGACGTGGAATTCCCGGGCCTCCGACTCGGCCACACGGAGTCCCGAGCGCTCGAGTCCCAGCGGGATAAGCTCAGGGTGAGCCGCGTAACGATCCGCCATCTGATAGATGTAGCCCGTGTGAATCCAGCTTCCCGCGAACATGATGAAGAAGATCGCCAGGGCGCCGGCACCGAACCGTCGCGGACCGGACCAGGTGGAGACGGTGGCTAAGGCCGCCATCGCAACCATGGGCGCGGAATAGAAGAAGTAGAACGGCGCCGACATTGGGAACTGGACCAGCGACACCATGCCAGCCACGGCCGCCAGAGCGAAAACTCGATCACGCTTGAGCCCAACGTCAGGTCTGCGAGCTGCAGCGCGACCGTTCCAGAGGGACCCAAGGCCCAACACGGTGACGAGCGGGCCGAAGGCGAGCATGGACCACCAGACGGGCCTGAACACAAGCTGATTGGCCCCTATCACCCAGACGAGCGCAAGCCCCAGCACCACCAGGCCGAGGGCGATGCGACGGCTCCAGCTGGTCCCGCCCACTCCTCCCAGGACAAGGACGAGGACAACTGGAATCAACGTCCACAGCGTGGCCAGAGCTGGCGGGTCACGGACGAGGTTATCCAGGCGGGTCAGAGGCGTGGTAACCCAACCCGTCCATAGCACCGCGAGGTCACCGGAGACCACATAAGGCAGCAGCAAACCCAGGATGGGCAGCAGCAGCCCGGCTCCCAGCGGAACCATCCAGGAAAGGAAGCGCCGAGCTCGCGGCCCACTCGCTCCACGGGCACGTCCGTCCAGCTCAGCCGAGCCAGCGTAGACCGCCAGCAAGATCGGTGGCAGAACGAAGTGATAGTACCCAGACGGGCCCGACGGACCCGCGAAGACCCAGAGAACAAGTGCGACAAAAAGAATGAGCCCAACCAGGATGAACGCAGCATAACCCCGGCCGCGAACAGCTCGAGCATCCGCAGCGGACGACACGTCGTCCGCCGCCAGACGCTGTTCGTGAACAATCAACGTCAAAAACACGGCCGCCAGTAGATACAGTCCAACCGTTTTCACGGCGACGGAAAGACCCACCGCGATGCCGGCGGCGAACAACCATCGCCTGCGTCCATTCTCCAGAAACTCGAACAATGCGGCCGTGCAGTAGAAAGCCAGGAAGAGGTTGTACCAGGACGGCATAGCCGAGGTGTAGTTCGGGAGGCCCCAAGCAAGAGCCAGGAGGACACCGATGGTTGTCGCGACCCGACCCGCCAGCGTTCGACCCATGCGATAGATCAGGGGAATCGTCGGCAGAAAAACCAGGAACACGGCGATGCGCAGCGATATCAGTCGCGTCCCGAACACGCGGAAAGCAAGCGCGTGAAACAGCTCGAGACCTCCAGAATACATTCCATCGAAATCACGATGGGGCAGCTCACCCCACAGCACCCGTTCGGCGGCCTGAGCCAGGGTGCCCTCTTCAGGTGGGAGCCATCCGCGGTCCAGGAAGGAGAGCAGATAGGCGAGCACCGCTCCCCACAGTGCATACAGGAGAAGCGATACCCATCGGGGCGTCACGCTCGTTTCCGGCTCTCCCGCGATGGCGCTCTCCAGGTTCAGGGCTAGGTCTGTTCCGGCCAGAGGCTTACTCGGCGGTGGCCTTCCGAGAGCCACCCAGCACCGTCATCGGTACAACGAGCGCCAGGAAGATCACGTGATACCAGACCGGCATGAGGCTCCAGTACATCACCTCCACTACGACCCCGATGGCGAAGTTCACGCCTGCGAGGGCCTTCACCGCCATCATCGCATCCGGCCCAGCCTTCACTGCTGCCGTGACGTAACCCGCCAGGACCGAGAGGGCCGCACTGAAGAGCAGGAGGCCGATCAGTACTCCGATCGCAGTGATCGGCTCGCCCATCGTGAACACACCAGCCGCGCCCAGCCCCGCGTTGCCGCCGTTCCAGAGCACACCCCACAGCACTACGCCGACGACGACTGCTCCGATCGTCCGTCCCATGTCACACCTCTCATCTGCCACGAACCGCGACGACGCTCGTCGCGTGTGTTGCAACATACGAGCGCTCCCCGGTTTCTCCGAAACCACGTCGGACCAGGAGTGGCGTGTGGGTTCGACTCTGGGTAGCGTCTGGGGATCGGGCTTCGGCATTGGTCCGCACCCCGCCCCGAGACCGGAGGGATCCATGCGCACGAGGCTTCACCGTGATCAGCGGCCCGTCCGCGAGCGCCGGAATCACGGGGTCACGGGTGGGCGGGAGCGTGTCGAGGAAGGTGAGTCCTGAGCGCCAGGACGAAGGGTCTCCCGTCACGATCTCCCGCTAGGTCGGGAGTCCTCCTCCTCGCACTCACCCTGGGTGCGTGCGCAGCCGATGACGACCGTATCCCGGCCGACCTGATCCTTACGGGAGGAACCATCGCGGTCGTCGATCAGGACTTCTCGCTGGCAGAGACCATCGTCCTGACCGACGGTAGAGTCACGGCTGTCGGTGCCTCTACCCTGCTCGATGAGTACTCGGCCATGCAGACGATCGACCTCGATGGTCGGCTCGTCGTGCCGGGTTTCAACGACACCCATACCCACATCCGGGGGCGTGCCTTTCGTCATATCGAGCTTGGGGGGGTCGAGTCGATTGCGGCCATCCAGGAGCTGATCCGGGAGAAAATCGGTGCGCTCGGCGAGGGTGAGTGGATCACCGGGTACGGCTGGAGTGAGGACGAGCTGGCAGAGGGCCGTCGCCCACTGCGCGCCGACCTCGACGAAGCCGCGCCGAATAACCCGGTTATCCTGTCGCGCGCAGGGGGACACAGTGCCGTCGCGAACTCACTGGCGCTCGAGCTCGCTGACGTAGACGAGTCGACGCCTCAGCCCGAGGGCGGGGTCATCGAGACGGGACCGGACGGCCGCTTGAACGGTGTCATCCGGGAGCGACAGGGCATCGTGAGCCGTCTTGTGCCGGACGCGACACCCGACGAGGTACGCGCGAGCCACGTGGCGATGCTGCGCGACCAGCTCGCTCTTGGCATCACGAGCCTGATCCAGGCAGGTGAGACGCCCGGCGGCTACGAGCGCTGGGAAGACATCTACGAGGAGTACGGCGAAGAGCTGCCTCGGTCGACTGTTCAGATCCGCTGGGTCGGCCCCGAGCGCCTCGAGCGCTTCGGCCTCCGGACGGGCGACGGTGACCATCGGCTCCGCGTAGGCGCCATCAAGGTGCTCGTCGACGGCGGCTTCACCGGACCGGCTGCCTACACGATCGATCCGTACAAAGGGGAGACGGAGTATCGCGGCCTCCTGAACGTCCCGGAGGATGAACTCCGCGACCTCATCATGCAGGGCAACGCGCTCGGCTGGCAGCTCGGCTTCCACGCCATCGGCGACGCGGCGATCGAACTGACGGTCGACGCCTTCGTGGACGCCCTCGAGGCGAATCCACGGTCGGATCACCGCCACTACCTGAACCACTTCACGGTCACGCCGCCGGTCGCCACGCTGGATCTCATGGCGGAGCACGGGATCGCGATCGCTCAGCAGCCGAACTTCACCTGGACACTCGAAGGCCGGTACGTGGACAATCTCGACGGCGATCGACTCGCTCATAACAACCCGGTTCGCGTCCCGATGGAGCACGGCATCTTCATGGCGCTCGGCAGCGACATCCTGCCGATCGACCCGCGGGTCGGGCTGTACGCAGCGGTCACCCGGCAGGGCATGTCCGGCGAGGTCTACGGTCCGGAAGAGCGGCTCAGCGTTCAGGAGGCAATCCGCGGCTACACGGCGAACGGAGCGTGGCTGACATTCGAGGAGAACGAGAAGGGTACGCTGGAACCGGGGATGCTCGCCGACCTGGTCGTACTCTCCGAGAACATTCTCGAGACGGATCCCGAGCGGATCCTCGAGGTCGGCGTGGACATGACGATCGTGGATGGTGTGGTGTTGTATGAGCGCCCGAACGGCCGCTGACCTGCGGCCGGACTCTCTATATTCAGTGAGCATCTGATGCGGCACATATCTCGGTGGTCTATCGGCTCTTGCCTGCTCGTCCTGGCGGCCTGCGACCGCCCGCAGGAGCCTCAGCCTGTCCGCTTTGCACCCTTCGCCGAAGAGTTGTTCGCGGACGGTGGCGCGCTCACCGACGCCTGGGCCGACGTCGATCAGGACGGCGACCCCGACCGTTTCGTCGGCTTCAACGGCACGCCGAGCCGACTCTACCGAAACGACGGGATCGACGGCTTCGCGGACATCGCTGCGGAGGTCGGTCTGCTGGTAGAGCGGTCAGTCCGAACCTCGGCATGGGGCGACTTCGACGCGGACGGTGACCCCGACCTCCTGCTCGGATTCGCCGGCGAGGCGCCCGTGACTGCGCTGTGGCGAAACGACGCGGGCGGATTCACTGAAATCTCGGCCGAGGTCGGACTGCAACTCGATGCCGGCACGACCCGGCAGGCCGCCTGGATCGATACGGACGCCGACGGTGATCTGGACCTCTATCTCGGCATGCGGGACGGACCGAACCGCCTCTTCATCCAGGATGAGGGCCAGTTCACCGACCAGGCCGTCGAGCTTGGACTGGGTGACCCGAGACGAACTGTCGGCGCGGTCTGGTTCGATGACGGAGACGGCTGGCTTGATGTCATCGTCGCCAACATGAACGGAGATGCGAACGGACTCTATCAAGGCAGCCCGACGGGCTTCAGGGAGTCCGGGGATGACGTCGTCCGGGGAGGTGGACGCGCGATCGGCGACGAGGCGGAAGGATCGGTGCGCCCCTGCTCCATCGACTACGACACGGACGGAGACTTCGACCTCTTCTTCGCCAACTACGGCGCCAATGGACTCCTCGAGTACACGGACGGCGGCTGGGTGAATCGCGCTGAGGCGCTGGGCGTCGCGAATCCATCAAGATACGACACCTGTGCTTGGGCAGACTTCGACCACGACGGCTCGATCGACCTGTTCGTGAACGGGACGGTCGGCGGAGAGACCCACTACCGGGATTGGCTGATGCGTCGGGAAGGTGATCCAGTCTTCATGGACGTGACCCCCGCCGAGATCCTCGACAGGAACGCCAGCCACGGAGCGACCTGGGTCGACTTCGACCTCGACGGGGATCTGGACCTGGCCCTGGCAGGCGCGGCCGAAGACGGGACACACAGTCTCCTCCAGAATCTCTTGCGGCCCGAGTTCTCGTGGCACTCGCTACAGGTCCGGGTTCTCGACGCGGACGGACGGAGCACGCGGGCCGGCGCTGAGGTCCGGATCTACGAAGCCGGAAGTCGTGAGCTACTCGGCACCCGTCGTGTCGACTCGGGATCCGGCTACGACGCCCAGTCCGATCTCCCGGTACACTTCGGTATACCCGGCGGACAGCGTGTGGACGTGGAGGTGATCGTGCCCGGCGGAGGTCGGCGCATCGTCACTCGAGTCGAGGAGGTCGACCCGCGTGATTATCAGGGGCGCGCACTCGAGCTCAGGACGAGCCGCCAGTAGCGCGGCATAAGACAAGCTTCTGGAGCCGTTACCACTGCTCCACTCGGTCCTGCGCTGTAAAGAAGAGTACGCGCTCCTTCACCGGCTCACCGGTCAGCCGTGCCCACGCCTCTGCATACAGATCGACCTGACGCCGGTACGCGGCCTCTCGCACGGGAAAGTCAGGATCGGTTCCGATGTCCGTCTTGTAGTCGGCGATGACCCAGCCGCCTCGCTCACGGAAGGCGAGATCGATCACACCCTCCAGGACCATGGTAGGCTCAACCGCTCCTGCCGGATCTCGGTCGTCCCCCACCGCGCCATCATCCTCTGTCACCTCA
>Ga0222718_10002454_pt1 | contig 16692 bp, 12 predicted proteins | sample C33_27DmetaG_FD_165045 | JGI IMG/M metagenome (GOLD analysis project Ga0222718, IMG submission 165045) | Estuarine water microbial communities from San Francisco Bay, California, United States - C33_27D | ecosystem: Environmental > Aquatic > Marine > Unclassified | place: USA: California... | reverse complement strand
TTGGTTGTGATGCCAATCACCGCATCGTCATAGCCGTCAAATTTAATCATGGATAGTCACCTCTGCTTCTGTTGATGGTCTTCAAAACGGCGACCCTCCGACAAGGCGAACTGTTGGTGTATCAAACGAGCTATCCTGTTTCTGGAAGCTTGGGATGCGCCAGCAGCGCGTGGTGCGCCTTTTAATCATCATGGGTATCGGCTCGCCGCCCATGTCCCGCAGGCGCTGTGCCATACGTGGTGCGCTTAGCCCTTGGAAATTGTTGCGCTTGAGGTGGCTTTCAACGTCTTTCATACGGAAATACGTCATGCCGTCCTCTTCGTTGCGCCACGGTCTGCCCAGCAGAATTTCATCCTTTTCCATGGCCTGCTGCATGTGCGTGGTGAATTCTTCTAGCAGGTCAGTAAAGCGCCCGACAAGGCTGGTGTCCTCTGACGCCTCGTTGATGGCCTCGGTTTCCACCATCTCTTTGAGCAGCGCGTTCAGCAGGTTTTCCCAATCCTGTTTACGCAGGGTCGGGGGCAGAAGATTCAGCATCTCCATGCATGCTTTTTGGAAAATGGTTTGGTTGTGCAGCGCCTCTGTTTCTAGCTCAATACGCCTGCCGTTTACGTCAAGAAACCATAGCGGCGGATCAGAATTGTATTTGGATAGCGACGAGAGTAAAGGCGCGTCTGGCCCTTGGGCCCCGATCCCAAACTTCCGAGTCCTGCATAGTCCGGAGTTGCAGAAGTTGGATAAGGGTATGTCTTTGCACTTGTACTGGTAATCTTTTTTACCCGCTTGTTTAATAACGATCTGGACCTCGTTATTTGGCAAAGGTGGTGAAATGTACTTAAAGTTGTACTCCGCAACCTTATCTTCCCATGCAGATGGGAAAGCCCTCTTAAGAAAGATACTAAGTGCGAACAGCCCGTTGTTGCGAGTTCCCTCTGGAAATCCTTGAGCGCACAGGGCTTGCAGGCACGGTGGCCCATCTTTAACCGGGTTTTCTGCTGGCTCCGGGACCTTTGGAGCTTCAAGCGGCCCTTCTTGGGCATTAGCTTCATATAGGTCGAAAAACTCCGCCAGAGTCGCTGCTTTTCCGTCCGGCTTAAAAGCGTACCTCGTGCCATTGTCTCCTCCAAAGTACGGTAGGTTTAAGAAGTTGCCCGTATCCCCACGGTCCACCAAAATTTCGGCTTGCTTAGGGAATATCTCGCGCCCAGCCTCACCAAGCAGCCCCGCAACTCCGCGCAGGTACTCTTGCATATCGCCAGCAGGCACGGGCGATTTGGTGAACGCAAAAACGTGTGCGCCACCCGACTTGCTTCGGCATACCACCAAGGGTAGCCCAAGCGATTGAATTTTTTCTACCAGACCCGCGTGGTCCAGCGGGTACTGATCAATATCGATACAGCCCCAAATACAGGTGTTATCAGCGCGAATAGGAATAATGCCCAAAGATGGCTCAACCCCATCCAAATGCTTGACCCACAATTCATCTGTTGGCGGCTCCCTAACCACTTTGGCCTTGCCGACCTGTTTGCCGTCTTGGCGGTTTTTATCGATGACATAGGTTCCATAAGCAATATCTAATCCGCTGAAAATCTCCTGAAACTTTTCTACCTCGGTCATTTTCTCTCTCAGGCAAGAAGGGGGGCGTAGGCCCCCCTGTGATTAGAACGGGACGCTAGAAGTGTCCTCTACTACGGTGTCACCCTCATGCTTCACCTTTACCTCACCAGCGGTGATTTGGGAGGCAAACTGCTTAGCCGCTTGGTACACGTTCATGTCCTCAATTGAGCCAATACGCTCAACTTCCCAACCAAACCACTTGCCTTTGTCGTTCGACTCGGCTTGGGTAGTCAGGCGGTACATTTGCGAGTACATCGCCGGGGTGAATGGGCCGTTCTTGCCCATCAGCTTGACGGTCTGCATCATGCTATTCCACTTACGCGATTTTTTCAATTGCGTAGACTTCATAACAATCAAGGCAGGCTCGGGCATGCCATCGTCATTAATCAGCATCACGTAGTGATTGGCTGTGTTTTCGATGTAATTCCCGTTGTCGAGGTAATCCTTGTTGTCCCCCGGCTCACGGTGGGTACGACTCAGGATATCCGACGTAGCCGGATAAATCTGGATCGGCGCACCAGAGCCACTCCCGCGAGGGGCCCACTCAATGTACTGGCGTACATAGGCGCAAGGGATGACCGTGATGCCCTTTTTGCCATCGTACAACTGCCCTGACACCGAGTTCAGGATCATGCCCGGACGGGCATTTTCATTCTCCGACACCTCAGGGGAGGTGGTGGTCAAGAGGCGCAGAAACGGCAGGGCGAAATCGTCCTGCTGCATGCCCTCAAAACCAGAGGCGGCGTCCGCCTCAAAGTCGGATGCCAACGCCACCGCAGTGGTCTCTTTTGTCGCTACTTCAGTTTTAGCCATGGTTCATGGTCCTTTTTTCATGCAGATTTAATGGTCGCCTTTTGGCCGATATACGCACCAAAAAGCTCGGTGGGGAACTCGCTTCCGCGCTCCACCTGCTCGCGAACCCAAGCCTTTAGGGTTTGGGGTTCGATCCTTTGCGCTTGCTGCACCGGATAGTTTTGCTCACGCAAGAGATCTATTAAGGCCTCAGCTAGTTGATCTTCACCACGACCAAATTGCACAGAGACCATGTTCTTAATGATGTCGTCAAAACCATTGCCACGCAGCCACTCATAAGCCTCAGCCCGGTTCTCTTCCTTAATGCTGGCGCTGTAGAACGGCTTAACGTCAATCTGGCTACCGTCAGCCATCTTGAACGACTTCATGCCAAGCTCGGCAAGCATAGCGGGAATGGTGTCTTCTAACAGCTTACGCTGCTGGTCCTTGCGTTCCTTGACTACCTCTTCTAAATCCGCTATTTCTTTCTCAAGTTGCTTGGCTCGCTTAGCCAGTTTGCCGACTGAATCTAGGTCATCGTTGTTGACCTGTAACGCACCGGCATCTTGCTCAAACATCTCATTGATGTTACTCATCTCGCTCTCCTCTCTCAGTAATGTCAATTCGCACGGGGATGTAAACATGCTCCCGGCGATCCCACTTTAACACACTATAGCGCCCGCCATTGTAGGCAGCAACTATAGAACATACAACCCCGATTGCAGCGGGGTCTCCTGTCAGCAACACGTAATCTTTATCGGTGAAGTCCCGAAGCTTCCTACGCAAGTTGCGGATGGTTGGCGCTGTCGAAAAAGCAATCTGATGATTGGACGGCAGCAGCGGTTTAATTTCCCCAAACTTCATCGCCCCTGCGATATCGTGATTGGGCATGGATTGAACTACATACACGGTTGACATGACTCTCCTTTCTTGAACCGAGCAATCAGTGTATACTAGTTTTTCGGGCCGCGTCAAGCGGTTTGCAACATAGCGAAAGAGAGATATGGATTCAACAACCTTTTTGACAAAGTACCCTTATAAAAATCAACCATTTACGCACCAAGCAGCGTATTTGCAGAGGTTTTGGGAAGAGCCGCATGCCGCCCTTTTTGCTGAAATGGGTACTGGCAAAAGCTTCATGCTCATCAACAACGCCGCCATGCTTTGGGACAAGGGCAAGATTAACGCCATGCTGATTGTCGCGCCCAAAGGCGTGTACAGGAACTGGTACAAGTCTGAGCTGCCAAAGCATATGCCTGACCATGTGCCGTACGCCATGGCCTGTTGGACGCCGTCCCCGCGCAAGGCTGAAAAGCAGGCGATGGAGGAGATGATCAACGCCACCGACAAGTTGCGAATTATTATCATGAACGTCGAGGCATTCAGCACCGAAAAGGGCTTGAGCTACGCTCGCACCTTTTTGCGCGTGACAAATGCTTTCATGGCGATTGATGAGAGCACCACCATCAAAACGCCTAGCGCCAAGCGCACCAAAAGCATTGTCAAGGTGGGCCGTGAGGCGCGGTACAGGCGCATTGCAACGGGGTCCCCGGTTACTAAAAGCCCGCTGGATTTGTACTCACAGTGCGAGTTTTTGGACCCGTCATGCTTGAACGCCAACAGCTACTACGCTTTCCAAGCGCGGTACGCGGTGGTTGTAGAGCGCAAGCTGGCAACCCACACCTTCAAGCAGATTGTTGGCTACCGCAAGCTGGACGAGCTGCATGAGAAGCTCAGCCACTTTTCGTTTCGCGTAACCAAAGAAGAGTGCTTGGATTTGCCGGACAAGGTGTACACGCGCCGCGATGTTGAGTTGACCCCTGAACAAGTCAAGGCCTACGACCAGATGAAGCTGATGGCCCTGACATTGATTGACGGCAATTTGATGTCCACCAACAACGCGCTGACACAGCTTATGCGGCTACACCAAATCTGCTGCGGCCATGTCAAATACGACGATGGGCGGCAAGAGGACATACCGAGCAACCGCATCAAAGAGCTGCAGGCCGTGCTGCAAGAGGCTTCTGGCAAGGTGATCATTTGGGCCACCTACCGCCGGGACATTGAGAACATTAAATTGGCACTGCAAAAAGAGTACGGCATGACCGCCGTCGCTGCTTACTACGGCGACACAGAGGACGAGGAACGGCAGGACATCGTGACGCAGTTCCAAGACCCTGACAGCGAGCTGCGGTTCTTTGTTGGCAACCCACGCACAGGCGGCTACGGCTTGACCTTGACAGCCGCTAATTTGGTGGTCTACTACAGCAACAGCTTTGACCTTGAGGTACGCCTGCAGTCCGAGGACCGCGCCCACCGCATCGGCCAAACCAGCAAGGTAACATATGTGGACCTAATCACCCCCAACACGGTTGACGAGCACATCGTCAAAGCCCTACGCAGCAAGATCAACATCGCCTCCGAGGTGCTGGGCGAAGACCTAAAGAAATGGCTAGTCTGACATGCAACTAATCCCTATCCGCAAGAAGTACAACTATCCCCGGCTCAAACGCAACGACTCGCCTGAGGGCCGCACCTATACCATCGACGGGCTGGAAGTCGCCCCCATGCCCAGCGTGACCAACATCCTTGGCGCAACCAAGGATAAATCGCACCTTGAGGCGTGGGCCGCGAGGGTTGGTCAGGAGGAAGCGGACCGTATTAAAAACGAAGCCGCTACCGTGGGCACCCACATGCACAATGTCGTTGAGCGCCTGCTGCTCAATCGCGACCTACCTGCACCACGTACTTGGCTCGCTGTCAAGGGCTATCGCATGGGGTATACCCTAATTGAACATTTCTTCCCAAATGTGGATGAAGTTTGGGGTGCGGAGATTCCGCTGTATTACCCGGAAAAGTTTGCCGGTACGTCGGACTGCATCGGCGTGTACAAGGGCCAGCCGTCCATCATTGACTTTAAGCAGACCAACAAGATGAAGCGGCGTGATTGGATTGACGATTACTTCTTCCAGCTAGCCGCTTATGCCGAGGCGCACAACAAGGTGCATGGGACGGAGATACGGCAAGGGGTCATCATGATGGTCGCGCAGAACGGCGAGGTGCAGGAGTTCATCACCTGTGGACGCGAGTTTGACGGTTACTGCGATGGTTGGTGGCAGCGCGTTAAGGCGTTTGAGGAGCTCAAAAAAATGCCCGAAGGCGCGTAGGCCTTCGGGCTAAAGCTGCCGTCAAGGGGTAGAGGAGACAAACCCCCGGGAGACAACGGCAACTGCGAGATTAAAGTTTATCAGCTGTTTTGTACTGGCGCAACTCTGCGCGCAGCTCGTCAATCAACTTGTCACGCTCTTCTAGCTTTCGGACTAAGCTGGTATTGACGTCCATCCACATCCTCATGGCTTCAATACGCTCGCTGTGGTCCTCGGCCATCATGTTGAACATGCGTTCCGCGATCTCAATTTGAGTTGCCATGAAGTCTCTCATGTCTAGCCTTTCTTCTTTGCTGCCCTCATATTATCCACAAGATTTGGATAAGGCCGACCCGCCTTTGCAGCTGCTGCCTTGGCCTTTGATTTCTGTGCAGAGGTCAGTTTCTTAGGTGACCCTAGACCCTTAGGACGTTTCTTGTCCCAGACTGGTTTTGTCTTCATTGTCCCATCATCCTTCTTTGCATGATTAGGTTTCCTGTTGGATCGTTAGGGAACAACTGTTGGTACATCATAGCCGCTTGCCCCTTTTGCTGAGGAGCAGCAGGCCGGGTGGACCGATTACTCATCATTGGTTGGACCATCGACTGGTTTTGGTTCGTGGTCCCCGTTCCCCGGGTCTTGGGTGCAGGGCCAAGACGCCGCAGCATCTCTGCAGCAGACGGGCGTCGCGGCTCACGGACTTCCTCTAAGTCTTCCTGATCCGCTGCACGGTAAGCTTCAAGCACGGCACCGCGTTGGGTAGCAGGGGTTGTTATCAGATCACGTAGGGTTCTGCGCCCCACCCCCATCTTTTCTAACTCAGTGAAGATTTTGCGAGCTTCTGATGGCGTACCGATTTCCACCAGACCAGAAGCAAAGCTCTTGTCTGATAGGGCCCGCATCATTACTCGGTCAAATACCTGTTTCTCCACCCCGTTTGCAAGTCTGATGAGCAAAAACAGAGCGCCGGATGTCGGGTTGATACGACCAACCGCTGCTTCACGAGCAGTGGTCACAACGTATTTGATACCTGACCCAAACAAGCGCTGGAACATATCGTCCGTCGCTTCAAACGCCGGAATCTGTCCCGTCACATCGCTAAAGGCATATACCCGTTTTTGTAAGTCAGCAAGCTTTTTGAGATCGTCTAGGTGCTTGTCGCCAAACAGAATCTTGAGGGCAGGCTCGTTCCCTCGGATAAAGGTATCCAATGCTCCGCCCCGTTGGGTAGCGCCACGGGAGGCAAAGTTATATACCGAACGGCGCAGAGCTGATAAAGCATCAGGATCTTTGCTGACCTGATCCACTAACTTACGCATCTTGGCCGGGTCTTCGATAGCCTCATTCAAGATTCGCTGCGGATCAGCATCGGGCCGTGCCGCAGTTTTTAGCATACGGTCTAACTCCGCATCTTCCGCTGCAATTCTTCGCTGATTGATTTGGCCTAAGCGCTTGGCATACTCATCGGCAAACGCAACTTCGTCCGACAGCTTGGTCCGGATATTTTCTGGCAGGGCATCAACGATGCTTTTGTTTTTGTTGAAGACGGCTTGGATCTTTTTAGCATCGGGCACACCATCTTTGTCAAAGATAGGTTTGCTGCGGAGCCAGTCAACAGCGCCTTGCTCCAACATGTCATCCAGTTGGGTAGACGTACCAAGGGTATTACGTAGCTGGCGGATGTTGTCGCCACTTTCAAATACCTTAGCCATCAACCGCTCGTTGGGCATGTAGTATTCCAGACCGCCTTTTTTCTTGGAGGTCAAGAGAAGAGGCAATGTACGCTCAAAGCCCGCGCGGTAATCATCGACCACCATCTGCATTGCAGAGTAGCGCCGGTCAATCAATGGCGCGTGGTCCATGACAAACTTTTCGATGTCATTAAACTGGTTCTTGCCACGGTCTAAGATGGCCTGTGCATCGGTCAAGGTAGAACGGCCAGAAGCAATCGCCCGGTTGTAATCGTTCACTGACTGAATACGCGCCCGGTTAGCAGCGTTGAGCAAATCCAACGCTTCAGGGGCGTTCATGTCAATCGAAGCGGCTTGCTTGGCTATTGTCTCAGCGTCTTCCAACAGGCTCTTACGGTTAATCTTGTATGTGCCGCGCAGCCTAGGGATGATTTCTAAGCTGGGGATAGCAAACTCGGTTTGCCCTGCCTTGACCGCTTTTTGCCATGCGGCTTTTGCTTTGGCATCCTTAGTCCTGCCTGTAATTACAGCACTTATCTCACTACGCAATGCATCATCTATCTCTGCAATGCGTTCATCGCCATAGCCCTTAGATAGCAAAAGCTCCTTGACCTTTTTGACTTCATCATCAATCAGGCTTGCCACGGCATCATTTTTGGCCTCGTTTTGCTTGGCCTGCTGGCGACCAAGATAAGTCTCAAGCTGGCGAATAGGCTCAGGCACCTTTAGCCCTGTATCAAACGCACCTTTGGGGCGATATTTGTCAATCAGCTTAAGTGCCGCATCTTCAATGTTTACGGCAGGGAACAGGCTCATGCCGTCCTCGTCCCGGACGCTTAGGCGGTTGCCTTGCTTGTCATAGGCTTGACGCAAGCCCATCTGGCGCAGCACGTTGCTACGCATGGCCGCATCGCCCTGCATGGTTGCCATCAAAGCGCCGCGAAGCTCATCGTTCAACATGTCGATGTTGACCGGGCCGAAGCGTTGAGACACTGCGGCGAGCTCGCCTTCAGTTAGGTTTTGTTTTGCCTGTGTCAAGCCCTCAAACAGTTTTTGACGTTGCTTTAGGGTGTTTTGGAAAGCTGTACGGGCGTCCATCGGAGCATTGGGCGCTAAAGCATTAAAAGCTAGTTCCAACTTTTGCTGGTTTTCTGCAAAGCCCTGCTTAAACTTAGCAAGCTCTTCTGGCCCCATGCGCTTGAGTATCTCTTCTTGCTCCTTGAGCAGCGCTGGGTAAAGCGTTTGCTCTGAGAAGCTGAAATTTTGCATATCAAATATGCCCTTAAGCCGTGGGTCAGTGAGAGATAACTCCAGTTGACGTAAAGCGTCTTGCGCTTCAGGGCTTTTCCCAACCTCACCAAACACGTTTGTGATCTTCTGCCGAGCCCGATCAAGCATCATTTTAGGCAGGATACGCAAAGGCCCTTTAGCCATTAAACGTGGCCGGATATTTTCAATAACATCCTTTTGCGCTTCCGTGCTAAGTTGCGTAGCGGCCTTGTAGGCTTGACGCCCTTTCCCAGCAGCCAAGACTGAAGGGGCAACAGATATAGCGGCGGGTAGCCCCAAAAATAACGAGGCAGGGAGGATCTCCTTCATCAGCGCTTTGTCTGGGTCGTCGTCCGGCACCTCTTCTTCAACAGCCTGACGTACTGTTTCGTAGCCCGCGCCAAAGGCAAGATCCAGCATGGTAGCTTTGCGCGGATCACGGCGGTAGTAATCTATGGCATCTTCCGCAATGTTCTTGATTACGCTGCGTCCTTTATCTACAGCCTGCAGGGCAGGGCGCATTGCAGCAGCCCAGCCTAAAATGCCTGTAATAGGAAGAACATTACCTATGCCTTGGCCAATTGCACTAGAATAGCGTTCTGTAGCGTTCTGAGGGTCCCGCCTGCCTTTATTAAATATTTTTTCTAAGGTTACAACGCTATCAGGCTTCATGCCCATCATCTTGCCAAACGACTTAAAGATGCCATCTGGAACGTAAAAAAGCGCGGAGTTAGCCGCCCACGACAATTGTCGTAAGGGCTCCACCACCTCAGAGGGGAGATTAACGGTCTGACCAAACAAATTGTAGGGCTGGCCGCCGACATTAGGCTTATCACCTTTAACCTCTTCTTGACCAACAATTTTTCCGGTGTCGAGATCGATGACCTGACCGGTTGCATCCGTAATAGTAGGCATTACTGTGCTCTCGTGGTTAACGGGTTATGTTCCATTTGTCTGCATTACCTGCCTTCAAGGGCCTAATACCGACTCCCGGGATTTGCGCATAAATCAAAGTCTCGGGGTCAGCCTTTTTGGCAACCGACTTCATGAAATCAATGACCCCTGTGCGGTTGGGACCGGTAAGGTCAAAAGGATCATCCTCTAAGCCTGTGGGTATGCGAGATACGCGGTAAGTTTGCCGAAGGGGTATCAACGTACCGAGTTCTGATTGACGGTCATTTATCGTCGTAGTCAACAAGTTGCTCAACGTGAGCATCACAGTGCCTTTGTCTTGGAAGAACTTAGCTGGCTCAAGGTTCAAAGCCTCCTTAATCCACTTCTCTTGTTGAACACTTAAACGGCCAGAACGCCCAGCCGACCCTATCTGCTTAGTAAGGCGCTCTTGTAGCTGTTTAAATTTTTGAATAACTGATTGACTCTGGGTAGCTATGGGATCCATACCCGGGACAAACGGAACAAAATAAGAGTTAGCAATGTCGATGAAAGCGGATTTAGGTCCAAAACCTTCCCCATATAACGACATCATGTCCTTAACCGTAGATATAACCCCATCGGCGTTTCGCACCCCTTCTGCTGCAGCTAGGCGAGTATCCTTATCAAATGCAGGATATGAGCCTTGCTCCCCAACTTCAACAAAAGGAGACCCCGCATTTAGAGTGTTTTTGCTGGTGAGCATGTTGTTGAGCATGGGGTTGTAGGTTATACCCATTCTCTTGTAGTCATCTTGAGTTACTGGAATTGAGTAATCAACCACATCCCCTTTTTCGTTCTTGTGGCTGACAAGGCCTGCCTCTGCCAGCTCAAAACGGCCAGTATTTTTGCCTGCTTTAATCGCCTCCAGTTGTGCTCTAAACTGCGCTTTTTGCATTTCAAGCTGGAGTTTGCGGGCGTAGTCTTCCTGCGCTTGGACATCACCAATTGCCGCCTCAAGGGCAGCAGAACTGATTTTGACATCATTAGCGCGGGCATCCGCTGCCATTTGAGCAAAGCCCTTGGGCAGATCGCGTAAGGACGAGGTAATCGCCATGGCTAAAGTAGGCTGAGCCTCAGTAGCCAACTTGACCCCGGCATCAGCCAGCATAAGCCAAGCGTTCGTCTCATTCATCTTGTCGCTGTCGCCAATGGTTTCTTTGAACAGATCCTTGTATTCTTGCGTTGCCTTACGGATACGGTCCATTCGGTCACCCTCAGGTTTCCCTCCTGCCTGTGCCGCGTAGTATTGGCGAATGAATTGCGCCGCTGGGTTATCTACCCCCGGCTCCCCGGCAAATCCCGCCCCGGGGATACGCATTGCGGGCTCCGCCGTTGCGGGCGTTTCTGTGGGGACATCCGGTGCCGGAGGCTGGGAAGCGGCTGGGCCGGTGGGCGTAGCACCACTCTTTTGCGAATCGGGCATACGGCCAGCGCCAATTTGTGGCATCGGAGGGAACATGGCATCCCCCGCAGCTTTCATTGACTCAGTGGGCTTACCGTAAGCGTACATCGGTACCCCATTGGCATCCATTCTAACTTGCAGGCCGGGTCCAGTAGCAGAGTCATCCCCCGACTGACCATACATCGCTAGTCCGGCCGTACCGCCTATAAGACCAGCTTTAGGGGTTGTCATCGCACGTAATGCAGGGTTCTGTGCCCGCAACTGGCTAATGCCTTGCGTCATGGTCGGGAAGACCTGCTGGCCTCCCTGAACGCTTTGCTGGGCAGTGTAGCGTCCTCCGGGACCTCTAGCGTTTTGCAAAAAAGGCTGCGTCATACGCTGCCCTGCGCCGCCACGGAAAAGCATGTTGCCTAAGTATTGGTTAGCTGCTTGATTAAAACGGCTAAGCCCACCCCGCGCAGCCGCACCAGCAGCCGAGGCATAAGGAAGGGCTCGGGCAGCTAAACCGCCAATTGCCATTTTGGCTGGAGGGAGCCCATTAGGCGTCGGCGGGGCTCCCTCAGACCCGCCTTGGGGAAAAGGGGGCTGGCCCCCCATTCCGCCTTGAGGCATAGCTGGCCCTTGGGCCGTGGGCTGTTGTGGTGGAGGCTTGGCCCCCGGAGGAGCCATCGCTGCACCTTGCGGCAAAGCACCAATACCCTGCGGCTGGTTCATCATGGCAAAGTGGTCTTGCAAGATAGCCAGTACTTCAGGTGGCGTTTCCATTGCCGCTTCTTCCCCCACCATACCAGCAAGCTCCGTGTACCGAGCGTCTACTGAGCGCATGTCGCCGCGCAGATTGTTCATAAGGATTTCGGGATTCTGAGGGTTACGCTCCATTGGGAGCATCTCTTCGCCTTCATCTTCCATGGCTTGTTCCGGCATTTCCATGTCGTCTTCGACCATTTCCATGTCGTCTTCAAAGCCCTGCATGATCCCTGTGTTGCGAGCCTTTTTGGACAAAGGCATTGCAAACATGGCCCGCTTCAAAATGTCTTGGTTCATATTAAATCCTTAAAGAATTCCTGCGCTTTCCGCTGCCTTTACCCCACCAACAATTGCAGCGCCTGTACCAACTGCTTGCTGCGCGACACTCGGATCAGGTGAAGCCTTCTGTGTAACCGTCATCTGCGACGACGGAGCACTTGCTAGAATGTCCGACTGGAATGCAATCTCCTCATATGGCTGATAGGCTTCCTGCAGTTGCGTGTTACGCAGCGCATCAAGCTCAGCCTGTTCCTGCAGTTGCTGAACTTCACCAAGGCCGTATAGGTTAGCCACATCCGTTTGGGCCATTTGTTGGGCCGTTTCGCCGAGCGCCGCTCCCTGAATACCGGCATCGCTCAATTCGCCTCCTAACTCGCCAATGCCCGCAGCCATTGATGCGCCAATATCGTATTGGCCTTTTGCCAAATCGGCAATACCACCGCCAACATCCTGCATCGTCTGCGATTGCGTGGCAGCGATATTTGCACCAGTTGCAGCAGCATCTGCCACATTGCGTCCAGCACTCTGCATGAGTTCCGCTTGGGTGAGTTCCTGACCCGTAATGTTTTGACCGACATCCGCCGCCATTTGTGCGGCGTTCTGCTCCGCAGTTGACTGCTGTGCAGCAATATTTGCCTGCGACGTACCTGCGCTCTCCAGAGCCTGCCCCTGTGCCAATTGGCGTTGCTGCTGTTGCTCAAAGGCATCCATAGCAGCAGCCTGAGCAGTATCGTAGCCGCCCATCATCATCTCGGCAATTGTTTGATTGCGCTTATCCATCAAGTTGCGATCAAACTCGGCTTGCTGGATAGCAGCACGGCTACCTCCAAAAGCTCCCTTGCGAACCGCTTCTCCTGATAGTTCTTGACGACGGATATCCCCCTGACGATTAATTTCAGCAATCGCTTTTTGGATTACTTCGTTCTGGTACGGGTTCATGTAGGCTTCGACCATGCTTGGATCGTAGCCTTGGGCAGCACCAGTCAAGGATGCAATGCCTGTATCAATTGTGCTAGCCCCTGTATCAAAACCTTCCTGTTGCGCGGCAGAACGGGCCGCATCGACCCCTTGCATTTGCAGATCACGGCCTTGGCTTAAATCCGCCGATGACCCGGCTACAGCCATGTTTGTCGCCAGATCGATGTCCTGCTGGAATCGGCCCATGTCCTGAGCAGGGGCCATTGCTTGGTTATAAGCTTCCTGAGCAGCGCTAAATTGCCCCCGGGTATCTGCCCCCTGCAGAGTAGCAATCCCTTGTTCAATCGCTTGAGCGCCCGCATCTACGTTAGCCGCAGCAGCATCCATGTAGGGCTGGTAAACGCCAATGCCTTCCTGCCCTAATTCGATTGCCTGTTGCTGTTCCGGGGTTAGACCAGCTACTTGATAAGCCGGTAATTCTGGGGCCTCTAGAGCTCTTGCAGATTCAACCAGCGCAAGTTTCTGCGCCTCAATTTCTGGGGCTTCTCTGACAATTTGTTCACTAACTGTAGTTGCCATGATTAACCCCGTCCTGCGTTACGTTCTAGTTTGTGCATCAAATCGTACATCCTTTTTGCACCTTCCCTACGGCTACCGTTGCCCATTCCGCGCACAGCTTTAGCCGTCATTACGAATTCGCCGTCCGACAACATGGCGGGCACGTCGTCCGAAGTCCCAGTACCGGGGCCGTCAATTTCCCCGGTCTTGCGTGGGTAGCCCCCTTGGCCCAACGAAGCAATTCCTCCAACAGCGTATTGCGGCACCAAGTTTGTATACATCGAAGGAGTGTTATACGGCTGGTATATAGGCTGCATTGGGCGACGAGGAGCAAATATTCCTTGCTGCAACGAGGGTAACTGAGTCGAAGTGGCCTGAGAAGAAGGCACCCGTACATCAGCCATGGTGGCAGTGGGGGACCACCTTGAGCCGCCTACAATAGCTCCGCGCTCGTCATACTGGACGCCGGGAAGGCCTTGCATGTAGTATTTGCGGGGATTCTGAGCGATTAGATCAGCCCCTGTAATGGGTTTACCGGATGCATCCCGATCGACAAGCCCAGCGGAAGTCGGCTGGTCTGACTTAAATCCACCACCTAAGGCCAATGCGCCAATACCGGCTGCAGCTAATGGGCCATATTTCTCAAATGCATTGGGGGACACCTTAGCCAAAGCTTCTTTTTCGGAAAGAGTGAAGCCCTGTGCCGCAGCCCTTTTTTGCTCCTCGGCAGCGGCTTTATATAAAGCATCCCCTTGTAGCCCCTGCTTGCTCGGGGCAATATAGTCCCATGCCTTGCCCGCTAACCCCTTAGCTTGGTCCATAAAACTAGCCTCCATAGGAGGCGGAGCGCTAGTTGGGCCTTTAGGCAAGGACGCAAAAGTCAGATTCCCACTGTAAGGAGCTTGGGTTGGTGGGGCAGTTTGACCAAAACTTGCTTTTGCATAAGCCGCCTGAGCCTGTGAAGGAGGAAAAGCAAAAGGATCTGTTTGTCCGATTGTCTTAGCTGACAACGGCAACCCTGCCGCTTCAAACGCTTTATTCGGCGTCAAAACATTTTGAGAAGCAGAACCGGGTGTAGCAACCCCCTCAGTCGCCTTTTGTGCTGCTGTGCTCTGTTGGGCAGCAGGTGTTCCGGGTATTTGACGGCCAAAAGCATCCTTTAAGCTGTCTCCTCCCATTAGATTGCCGCCAACCTGAACGGCTCCGCCAATCACACCCTGCATCAGGCCAGTCTTGACAGAATCCTCCAAGCTCTTACCGGAAAGCGCCGCTGCCCCTGTTCCAACAATGCCCGAAGAAATAGCGGCGTTTAGCGCTTGATTGGTGATGCCCATCTTCCCAACAAAGTTGGAAACTGCACCGCCCGGAGCCCCAAAGTACGCGGTTGCCCCAGATATCAAAGCATCTTTTAAGTTGCCACCCGCAAGCAGCGTCGTGCCAGCAGAAGCCAACGGTGCAGCAAAAGCCCCAGCATATGGTCCGAGGACGGCGGTCAACGCAACGGTAGTAAGCACCTTACCAATAGGACTCTCTACAATATCCTTGGCAACTTCAACAATCGGCTTAATAATAGGATCAGTGACTTCCTTGATGAAATCAAAGATTTCAGTCAAGAAAAATCCATACTCAGGCAAGCCTGTAGCCGGGTTAACAGTCCCCGCACCGCCCCTAGCCCGTAGCATCTGCGCCTCTTGAGGCGTGATATGAGCAAGCATGGTGTCGCCAGCGCGCCCCTGAGCCGCAACCATACGCGCTGCGTCGGCAATCCCACCACGAGCCATGCCAACCGGAGCTTGCATCGGGGCCCGCTGCCCACCTCCACGCTGCTTCTTGGCATCAATAGCAGCATACAAAAGCGTAGCCAGCAATTCCGGGTTGTGCTCCTCCGGGAACACCCCCCTCGGAATAGCTCCGTCAGAAATCAACTGCTCTAAAATACTTTTGTATTCTTGTGGGTTATCATATAAATACTGGATAAATTGGATAAAAAGGTCTAACTGTTTATCCGAAAGCCCCTCCAACTTAGAACTAATAGCACTAGTAGCCTGTTGAACCGCCTGAGCCGCTTGAGGACTAGCGTTCCTAAGCCCCTGATTGATAGCGTCTGAGGACTCCTCAAGACTGAGCCGTGGTCCTTGGTTCATGCCACTGTTTTCAGGGAGAGCCATAATGCCTTCTGGCGCAGATGTAGCCATAGGTATTCCTTGTTCTGGTGCTGTTGCCATTTTAATCCGTCAAATCGTAATAGGAAAGTCCCCCGACGAGGTTGTTCGATCCCGATCCACTCAGGGTTCGCGCAGCCAGCGTGTAGACTTCACTCACATTCGCAATATCAACCCCAATCTGTAGCCCAAAGTTATACTCTTGCTCAGAATTTAAAGAAGTAGATCCTTGGTTGCTACCAGAAAGATATGTAGAGCTAACAATGTTATTGTTTGAACCAGACATCGACGTAGCCCCAAGGTCATACTGAACATTTGAGCCACTGCTAAACAACCACGTAGCACCAGTCAAATGACTGGCATCGGGGTACTTATACAAAGCTACCTCAAAATCCAAAACCGTTCCAACCGGTAGCGCAGTAATTGACGCCGGAATAATTACCGCTCCCTCTTTCCCGGGCTTTATCCGCATTGAGAACAAAGGAACAAAACTGGTTCCAATAGATGCGGTGCTCGCGGACCGGATCCAATTAGGGGCCACCCGTTGGTTATAACCACCTTCGGACATGACCGTCGAGCATATCTGTGATAGCGTTGCGTTGCCCGTGCCTGTGGCAGAAGAAGTAATTTGATAGCGCACAGGGAGAATGGCCGTCTGCATATACACCGAAGTGGCAGTGTTAGCGTGGTGGAAAGCATGGCACACATACAGTTTGCCATCCTGCACAAAGCCGCACCGAACGGTACCCACCCCCAGCCACTCCAAATCAATGTAAAGAATCTGGGTCTTGGTTACATCCAACGTCACGCCACTGGCACCAGTGCCGTCCATCTTGTCAGTGTTCCATGAGGACTGAGCCACCGTCTCTGTGACCGACCCATTCTTCATGATTTCAAAATACAGGGTAGAGCCATTTCTACGGAAATAGATTCCGTTGCTGCCGTCAAAATACCCGATTTTGCTATCTACGCCACTGTTCGCTGCGCCCATAGCAAACGTCGCAAAGACCAGCAAGCTCTTCCCCGGTTGATACGGAAATACCCTTAATGTCTGCCGCGTAACATCCTCAGATGCCGTTGCATCCACCTGCAACGTAACCGACGCATCGTTAGATACATAAGTCGCACTGGCCCCAGCGCCAGTAGTAGCTGTGTCAAACTGTGGGTCAGACTGAAAT
>Ga0222718_10002452_pt1 | contig 16705 bp, 19 predicted proteins | sample C33_27DmetaG_FD_165045 | JGI IMG/M metagenome (GOLD analysis project Ga0222718, IMG submission 165045) | Estuarine water microbial communities from San Francisco Bay, California, United States - C33_27D | ecosystem: Environmental > Aquatic > Marine > Unclassified | place: USA: California... | reverse complement strand
ATATTTATTATTCACTTTGTATGAAAAACAACCCCCATTACGATTTTTTGGGTCTTCCCACATGGGTGTAATACCTTCCCGCATAACAAAAAGCATACAGTTACGAATAACATTATCGTGTATTTTATCATTTAGAGCAATAACTTCCTCTACACTATTAATATTATTCATTAATACTGTATAACTGGATAAATCCCAGTTTTTATTTTCTGGTAAATGGTAATATATATTCCATTTATCATTAAAAGTATGTAATTGGGTGGAAATACTCACTGCATCCATAATAAGTGATTACGCCCGTATATAATATTGAGAAAAATCTTTAAACCATTTTTATAAAAAATATCCCAACTTAAATATTTACTATATCATATGTGGTATCTTTAATTAAGATATATTGATTCGGCTTTAATGTTATCATATTTATATCACTATCCATTATATTTATAACATAATTATCATCAAATTTCATAACAATATTATTGTAATCTAAATATCTTTTTACAAAACTTCGCGATAATATTTGATTATTTACATATAAATATGGTTTTCCAATATCAATCGTAATAGTCTTTTCGTTTATAACTAATTCTATGGATAAAAATGAAACTGATGATATTTGATTATAATCTGTTATTTCATTGATTATATTATTATTTTCTGGTTTAGTATTTGATGGTATTCTTGAAACATAAATATCCTTATATTTACCGAATATAAATTTCTCTACATTTATATTATTAATCTTATCACAATAGTGTAAATCATTAACCAGGTTAAAATTTGCAATAAAAGCTCTTTCTTCATTTTTATCATATAAATACATTAAGTCATCATTGTTAAAATAAAATTGTTCCATAATTTTATTATTTTCATTTACATTTATTAAATTTATTCTTGATATCCAAATATTATTAAATGGTTCAATAACTAAATCATTGTATTCTGCGTGTAATGCTTTATATGCATATGTTGTAATATCCAATATGTATGTTACATTTGGGTGTGAATAATAAATTAAATTATTATATTTTGCCAATTTAACTTTTAAAGAACAATAAGTAGTAAATATTTTTAATCCATATAACATTGCATATTCTTTGATATATGTATCATAAAATTTAATTATATGAGTAAAAACAAATTTCCAAAACTCTTCAGGATACACAACTGCATATCCTATTATTCCAGATATTATTATATTTGTTGAAAATAAGATAGTGAATAAATCCATTATACATAAATAAATAACTTATTATTTATATCGGTTCAATAATAAACATAGAATTTTTGTAAAAAATTGATAAAAAATATACTTAAATAGTAGGATATACTCATCCTAACTTCTGCTAATGGAAAATATGAAATTTGTGTCTAATTTACAACATTGGTGTATTGTAAAACATCAAGGTGGTCCTAGAGCTATTAAAACAGGTAAGATTCAAAACTTAGAAAATGTAGATAAGCAAAAATATTCGATTCAAATTACAAAAGAATGGTTGTTTAAAAAATATTTGGTAGAAGTATGATGTAGTAAGGTATAGTTGTAAAAAATATATATAATAATGTATATTTTTTGTTTTAGATATCAAGTGAGATAATATTTTTATCAGATTTATTTTTTCTACGATTACTTTTTTTAGGCATATTTCCATTTTGCATTTCATTTAATGAAGAGATAGAAATCATAGAATCATCACCATTATTGGAAGGTCCGGGTTTTTGGTCATGAATATTAACGGTCTTGGTTTTTAGACCCGATAGTATATTATCGATGTCGCTATTTTGTGGTCCTCTCATTTCAGGTCTTTGTTTAGGAGTTTCCATTCTAGCGGGTTGTTCGTTAACACCTTGGAAATTGTTATTAAGATCAACTCCTTTTTCGCGGAACATAGTACCACGACTGGCATTAATATCAGGACGGTTGCTTTGTGCTTCAGTAAAAGTCATACCAGGACGTTGTGGTGGAGGGTATTCTTGAGTATTGACTGCAGCAGGTGGAGGAGGTCCTCTAGGTTTATTAGCATTATCCTGCATTAAATTATTAGCAAATTCAAATCCAGGTGATTGTTGGCTCATACTGCTAACAGTAGCATTAGTGAACATCTTCATTAATTCAGGACTTTGTTTAATAACATCATTAAATGCGGGAGCAGCAGAAGAAAGAGCTTTGTTAGAGAAGTTCAAAACAGCAGCACTAAACCCTAATCTTAATAATAATGAAAGTTCTGGAGCCATCTTGCCACCCTTATATTTATCGTGAAGCTCTAAAAAGATTTCTTCATAACTATCAATATCTTCACTGACTTGTTCGCCCCAGCCATCAAGATTTAAATCAAAAGGATTAAAAACAGCATTACCATATTCAATAGAATTAACAAAAGTCATAAACCACCATCCTTGTAATTTTACTGAATCTTTTTTTCTTTTATCTTCCATAACAGTTTCATACTCATCTTCGATTTCTTCATATGAAGAATCCATATTTAAATGTGTGCTCTGTTTTAATTGTCCCTTTTCATACCACTCTTCCATTTTTTTCAACATCATTCTTTTCTTGCGACGTTTTTCTCTATCATTTAACTTATTTACGTTACTAGTAGTTGGAATATCATTCATTTTAGAAAATCCATCCCAAGTTTTAGTATTACCAGCACTATCTCTAGTTGCTTGTCCTAAATTAGCATCGTTAATATCATTGCTAGTAACATCAATAGGTTCTTCTGCCTTACTAAAACCTCCAATACCAAATAAATTAGATGCAATTCCTCCAAGACTTTTAGAATCATTATTAGATGTTTCATTAATAGCAGCTTCAGTTGCAGTATTAGAAAGATCATTCATTTCTCTTTCTAAATCATTTAAATCACCTAGATCCAATTTAACATTATCACTAGAGCTTCGTTTTTTATCATTCATTAATAGTTCAATACCACTACCAAAATTAACAGAAGAACCTGAATTATCTGCCGCTAAATCGATAGAAACAGGGTCTAAATTATCTAAAGAAATATCAATCGCTTCCATTTGTTATTATGATATTTATACAAGTTTTATTTCTAAATCATCCGCATATAATATATTATTTTGATTTTTAAAATACCAAATACCTTGTAAAAAAGAATCGGCTAAATCATCTTTTTTTCTTGTATTTAATGACTCTTTCCAATGATTAAGATATACGTTTCTTTCTAAAATTTTTTTACAGTAGTCAACTCCATCATTTTTATGTGCTTTGTAATTAGGATTATTAATATCTTTATTATTAGTTTGAATAGTGTTTTGAATTGGATAATCCTTAAATTGTTTTAATTTATGAGATGATGACACAAAATCTATATGTATATCATCATTAATCATAATAAAATATTGTGCTAACATACCTTGTATAGTTTTCATTCGATTTGCAATAGGTGAAATTTGGTTTTCAATAATAACGTGAGTAATAGTATCGATATCTTGTAATTCATTCATTTTTTGTTTCATAACTTTGCCAATATTAATTAAATCAACTTCATTTGCGTTTTTGCCTTTTTTAATATTAATAGGAATAAAACATTGTTTAATGTAAAAGTTATTAAGTATTTCAATAAGATCATTTTTTTTTAATTTTTTAATATCATTGTTGATTAATAACATATGTGAATTACAAATAGCAATTATTTCATCAACCTTTAATTTTTTTATATAAGCCAATGATTGATTTTTATTAGGTAACATCCATAACTTACTTGATTTTGCGTGTCTATCGCAAAAAAAATCATCATTTTTTGTATATTTTGCTTTTTTTCCACAAACTTTAGGTGGTGTTTTTTTATTTTTTCCTGGTATCATACAAGTACAATTAAATACTTCAATATTTTCATTTTCAATCATATTAATAACATTCCAGTCGTGTATGATGATAGGTTCATCTGTATTATTACATGAAATAACACAATATGCCATATTTTTGATACCAATATCAAAACTAATAACTTTCATTATGAAATATAGATAGTTTGTTTTATATTTCATATAACTTAAAAAACTTATTTTTTTTCTACAGGAGTATTTTTTATATTTAATGACTTAATAAGTTGTTCTTGTGTAATAACAGGTGAGATTTGACGATTTTGCAATTCTTCTCTAGATAAATAGTTATTTTTTAAATCACTGGTTGTATGACCAAGAGTTTTGCTATTATCATTAACAGATGCATATAATAAAGGTGTAGAGAACCCTGTAACTTGATTAGATTGTATGCTAGGTGCTGAAACCATACGTGAATGATAACCAGTATCATTAGACGCTTCTCTAAAATTTTGTTCCATTATAGAAATAGCATTTTTAGTAAGATGATTTCTATATTGCCAATTAGATTGAATATTATTATCTGCAACAATTTTTTTATTGGTAACAGCATCGTGTTGCCAAGAAGCAGTAACGGCGCGTCCGTCACTCATTAGTGGAGGAAAATCAGGATATTTATTATTAGTATAATATCCTCTTGATGATGAAGGAACGGTTTCTTTAATAACAGGATATGCGCAACGTATTGATAATGGATTATTAGATTGCATATTATAATATATAAATAGAATTATATATTAAATAAATACTAAATTAATCTAAATATTACTTGATTGAATTAACTCAATTAATTCTTGCTTTCTTAATTTACTAGGATCACTAATTAATCCTTTTTCAATAACTAATGATTTTAAAACAGGCAATGTCATTCTTTTATATGCACTAATAGACCTAGTAGCACTAATAGAACTAGCAATAGAAGAATCATCTAAAGTATGATGTTCTATTTTCTCAATTTGTAGTTTGTCTTCGTTTTCATTTAATAATATATTGGAACTATCATCATTATCGCTAGCATTATTATTATCAAATTCTTCAGTATCTTCTACAGAATTATCAATTTCTCCATTAATTTCAACATTAACAACTTTAACTGTGGTTCCATCAGTTTCGTGTTCGCTATCTTCATTGTTATTTTTTTCACTTTCTTCGTCACTTTCCTCAACGCTTTCATCATCACTTTCCTCATCACTTTCCTCATCACTTTCATCATCACGATTATTATCGCTTTCAGAATCATAATCACTAACACTAATATCATCATCACTTAAAATAACATTTATCTTTGATTCGTTGTTATCTTCAAAACTAGCATTCATAAAAGGAGTATTATTTGTCGTATTATTTGTCGCATTATTTGTCATACTATTAACTTGTATAAAAGATCTAACTTGACCTAATTCACTAGCAACACTATTAATAATTTCAAACATAGTATCACATTTATTTTCTAATGTAGAAATACGATGTTTAAAATGATATACTAAAAATAACACCAATACAAATGTAATTCCTAAACTAATTATGAAAAATAATTCAAGCATTCCAATTAATTTCATTATAATAAGAATATAATTTATAAATTATTACTAAACGAATATCTAAATTCTTTTTTAATTATATTAAAAACTTTTGTTAAAAAATAACTGGTTATAATATATAAAAATGAATCAATCTTTTGAAAATAGTCAAAAACCAATATCACCTAGTACATTAAGTAGTAATTTAGAATTATCAAGTAATGAAGGAAGTAACATGTTTAGTGGTAAAAATTTAATTATAACAATTTTAACAGCTTTATTAATTTTATCATTTTTAGGAATAAATCTTTTATCATCTATTGGTGATTTTATTCAATTAATAAGTAATATTTTTGGACCCCTATTTATTCAAATATTATCTGTCTTTGGTTATACAACAGGAACTGTAATAGATAAATCAACAGATGTTGTAACAGATGTTGCAAAATCTGGAATAGATTTAGCAGGTGATACAATACAATCAGCAGCAGATTTATTAAAAGATGCAAGTAGAGGAAATGTTAATACAGATTCTGTAAGTAAATTAGATAGTGCTATAAATAAATCAAAAGGAACAAGCAATTTACCAAGTCCTGATAACAGTGTTGATCCAATTCAAAAACCCATAACTGCCGGAAAAACAAATTGGTGTTTAGTAGGTGAATATCAAGGAAAACGTGGTTGTATTTCTGTAAATGATAGCAGTCAATGTATGTCCGGTCAAGTATTTCCAACACAAAATATGTGTTTAAATCCAACTCGTAGTGTATATATGCATTCTCATTCAATGTAAATAAAAGTTATCACTTAAAAATAATATAGAATAACGAAATTATATATTATTACATAAAATGTTTTTACACGTAATATCTTTAGAATATAACAAATATTTTTTACATTATTCAAATAAAGATTCTTTATTAAATTCATCAAAAATATTATTTGAATGTGAATTAATGTATGAATTCGTTCAAATAAATAAACCAAAATTTATATTAGAATCGACTATAATAAGTCAAAATTTTGAAATAGATTTTTTTTAAAAAAATATATGCATTTTTATGGAATAGATAATGTGCGTGGTGGTTCATACTCATCTGTAATATTAGATGAAAATACAAAAAGATTTATACAAAATGAGTTTAAAACAAAAATTCAAACATATGAAAAAAAGGATTTAATCATTGAAAATATTTTGTTAGAATATAAAGATATTAATGACTGGTCGTTATCTAAGTTAATTAAAGAGTACGATGACATTGTTAAAATAGAAGAAAAATATAATAAAGAATCGTTACAACTACATAATTTAAAATTTGGAAACGGTATTACAGAAATAAATAGAGATTTCTTATTAGATTTAAAATGGTTATGTAATCAAATAGCAAAGGTATTTGCAAATAGAGAAGTGACAGGAAATTTAATTAAAAAATATAAAATAATAATTAAAAAAATGAAAAGTTTATATTACATTTTTTTAAATTATACAAGTGATATTGAAGATACATACAATCACAAAATACATTTATATAGTCCAGAAGTATTGTTAGATAACATATTTTTCCATTCAAATATTATAAAGAATAATGATAGTGAAGTTATAGAAAAATTTATAGATTATTTTGAATACATGTATTATTGTGTAATAAATCGTATAGATGAGTACACATTTGATGTTAAATCATATCCAGACCATTTTAAAGAAATAACAAAATATAAGAAATATTATGTTAATAAACTTTTACTTAGATGATGCAACAAATTTCATCATATTACAACCACATTTTTTACATTGACCTTTTAAAGCTTGTCTTCCATTTTTAAGTGTAGTTTTTTTTGCTTTAACCATCTCTCTATTTTTTTCGCGACATTTAACGCAATAACCTTTTTCCATTTTATATATATATATTGTTTATAAAAAATTGATAATTATTAAAACAATTTTATTATTTATAAAAATTAACAATGCCTAAACAAACAAGGGAACAATTATTACGCACAGCATTAACAGAATATTTGTTAGATTTTGAAGTAAAAACCGGTGTAGATATCATTCAAAAATATAGTATTACATATTATAAACTATCAGGTTTAACCGAAAATAAAAATTGTATTAAACAAAAATATATATTAAATATTCCTTCAAAGGTACTACTTGGGTATAAGGATAATATATTTGAAGATAGACTTCTTAGTTATGCTGAACCAATTTACAACGAACAAGAATTACCAGGAATAGAATTATTTATAGATTCATTTAATGAACATTTTACAAAATATCAATTAACGTGGGGTAAAGACCGGGCGGTATCATATATGAATATGAATTGTCCTAAAGAGAGTAAAGATGCAGTAAATATAGGAGATCTAGATCTAAATATTACGGTAGTTTATCATAAACTGCATACTCCTTTTCCTCGTCCTTTAAGCGAATTAGAAATAAAAGAACAAAAGATTAATAAGTTAGAGATTGATTTACAAGATCGTGAATTAGAAATTGAAGATATACAATTAAATTTCAATGTTATTAACAAAAAATTTTATAAATTGAAAAGAAAGATGGAAGAGAAAGAAAAAAGAGACGAAAAAAATTATAAACAAACACAAAAATTATGGAGAGAGATGTATAAAACAAACAATATATATCAAGATTGTCCTGTATGTTACGAACAAATACTCCCGGACAATTTAATAATTCCTAGTTGCGCTCATATAATATGTGATAATTGTGTTAGGAAATGTGATGATTGCCCTTTATGTCGTCAAAATTATGATGATTATATTGAATATGCATAATACAAATAGTCTATAATATTATTTGTATTATAATGCAGTACCAGTAAATGTTGTTATTTTATTATACGATGCGGTTATAACATTATTTGTATCTATAACACAATTTAAAGGTGGTTGTGTTACATAAGAATTATCAATATTAGTAAATAAAGTAAATTGAGTATTTTGTCTAGTTTTTAATTCAATATCATCTTTAATATTAGTATTAGTATTAGGTGAATTAGCTTCAAATAGAATAGAATATGTAAGGTTTAAATTATATACAAATCCAGGTTCTGTTGTTAAATTTAAATCTGTAATATTTAAAAATCCAGCGTTAATTTCACAAAAGTAATTAAATGTTTCAAAATTCAAATTATTTTTTATTGTTGATTTAATAGAGTTGAAATTAGAAAATGAAATTGAAGGATTACTATAATTAGTAATAGGATTTCCATTATAAATAGCAGTAATATTAATTGATGTAGGAATAATTGTAGCAGTAATTTCAGTATCGTGTGTGTTTGAAGGTAATCCAGTACCGTTTAGTCTAAATATAATAGGTGTGGAATAATTAAAAGTAGTTTGTTTTTGTAAAATAGGAGGACGTATATTAAGTGTAGCTATAGTAGTATCTGTAATAGCTGCATTTTGATCGTTTTCTGCAAAACAAGATTGATTAGTATTAACAGTAAAAATCCATTGTTCGTTATCTTCATTAACTTGTTCTGCATATGCATTAGGGTCTCTAACATAATTATATAATGGAACACTGGGGTCTTCTACTAAATATATAGGAGGTCCAGGAATTCCAGCAGCAGTTGATATAACAGGTATTTTAAAATCATCAGGACAAGAAACTCTATTAGAATTATAATTACCGCGTGTTAATTGTGCGAATCTTTCTTTTCTTGTAAGTTGAGAACCTTGTGATGAGCTCTTTTTATATTTTAAAATTTCTGTTTTTCTTCTCATATCTAATTGAAATTTAGTTAAATTACTATTAATATAAGGATTTTGAGGTTCAAATCTAACCGGTGGTATATTATTAAGTTGATTAATTTTGCGTTGTTCGCATAATTTAATTAAGTTACTCATTTAAGATATATATACAGAATAAATTATAATTTGGATGTGTACCATAATGAAGATAAGTAACTATATGATTTTTGTGTATCGCTAGATTCGAGAGCATTTTTAGTATTTGGACCTGCATTTACAATTTTAGTGATTTCAAATATATTAATAGCATTATCGTAATATCTTAAATTAGATATTTCTCCAATAAAACCACCATTTTTACCGATATGAACGTCGTAATAATTTTGTAATGGTACATCAGTTAAATTGTATCTAGCAGAAACAGTTCCATTAACATAGACATCCATTGTAGTATTTTGCATTCTAATAATAATATTTACCCATTTCTTTAAAGGGATATCATCAACTTCTATAAAGCTTTCATTACCTTGTGAGGTTGTAGCCATAATAACCTTAATTGATGCAAAATTAGCATTATTATTAGTAGACATTTGTTTCAAATATAGACCAGGAGCATTTGTAACTTTTGCAATTCCATCATCATCATTGTATTCATCAATACCTTTATGGAAAATATGTTGATACTTATTAGTGGACGTGCCAAGTTCATCAATTAATATCCATGTAGACCACGTAAATTCAATACCAGTAGATTCATTATTAGAACGTTTAATAAGAACAGAATCATTTTTCTTAGGGTCTTGATTTTTTGTAATTCCTTTATTACCATTCATTTTGCCTTCAATCAAATAAGGACTATCTCCAGGAGATAAGAAATATTGAATTACTAAAATCCCTAAATTTAATACAAATAAGAATACAATAATTACTAAAATTAGAAAAGCAAATTTTGCAATTATACTATTAGAATTTAAAAATCCACTAGATGCGTCTTCAACTCCAGCAGATGCTTGATTTGAAAATTCATTCATACTTGAACTAACAGATTGAGATATATTGTTAAATGATTGACCAATATTATCTCCCATTTTTTGAATACTTTCTGGCATTTCTATAGATGTGCTACTGACTGTTGGTTGTTGGGTATTCATAATCGTTATATAATACACGTATAAAACGATTTGATATAAAAAGTTTAAATTATAGAATTCTATATTTAGATTGTTCTACATTATCTTTGAGAACAGATAAATCTATACCGTAAGATGATATAAAATGTTTAATACTTCCTTGTCCGTTACCATCCATATAACCAGACCATACGGTTTGAGGATCAACTGGTTCATCCCAATGCTTAAATTTAGTAATATATGCATCAAATTGACTTCCGCCACCAAGTATCATAGGGACCTCGGTTGGGTCCTTTGGTGCAATTGTACTAGTAGATTGACTGTCGCCACTTCCAGTAGTTGTAGTATCAAACATTCTACCAGATTTTATTAATTTTCCATCTAGATATGTATCTACATATTGGTTATCAACACTTACAACAATATAAGTCCATTTTTGCAAAGGAAAATTGTCAGTTATTTCTAATTTTTTATAGCTATCATCATTCATGTAAATTTCACAATTTAATACGGGTGATGTATTATCAAATGATAACTTAATATTTTCATTACGTTCAAATATAACTTTTCGTATGCTACTATCCCAAGAATTGACATACAACCAAATACCATAAGCATAACGAGTACTAGTAGGGCTGTTATCGATACTAATATCTGGATTAGTTGCATTTAAACTAGCAGATTTAGATAATTCAGTTGATTTCAATAAAAAGAATTTATATAGTATGTAAAAAAGCAATATTACAATTATGGCTAAAATAATAGCAACAATATTCATTTTATATTATTGTATATATTAAATCGTTATAAATTAATTGTAGGTGGTTTTTTATTCATAAAAACATTATACATACTACTGATTCTATGCTTACTTAAAGTTTTTGGATAATATCTAATATTACTAATAGCTCCATGAATACCATTATTACTACCAGTTTTAATAACATCCCCAGCAGAATACTTTGGTATATTTCCAACAAATTTAAATGTTCTCTCTAAATAACCATTTATAAACAAATCAGCGTGCGTTGAACTATAATTAAATACTAAATTATTCCATCTTTGAGAAGGTAATTTAATTTCATAATATGGTTTAAAATCATCATCTGGATTTGCATTAGTATTTAAATCTGTATTATTAGTAAAATATATGCGATATACATCTTTTGATTTATTTTCATCTTCACTGTTAAAATAAGTTACCTTAGGATTTCCACCACCATAATTAAATATTGTTGTTTCAGTATTATATGATAATTTACTTTTAGAATGGGTATTTAAATAAGTCCAGAAAGAAATAGAATAATTTTTATATTGAGTTTTATTAACATTTCCTGCTAGTTGTATATCTAGTTTATCAGGCATTGTTGCATCAACTGCATAGATATTTTCTTTATTTAAAAATTCACTACCTTCTAATATTGGAACACCTTCTTTTTCTGAAATATGATTAAGTAACTTAGGAAGATAAATATATACCAGTAATAATATTATTTCAATAATAAATAAAATAAGTACTGAATTACTTGTAATTTTTAATTCATCTAAAATATAATTTACAAATTGGACTAATAAACAAGGTATATAGAAAATTAATTCAACTATAAAACCACTCCAACCTGATAATGATTTTAAATAATTACTAAATATTTGAAATATTATTGCTAATGCTATTACAACAATTAAAATACTAATAAACCCTGTTATAGTAACAAATCTTTCAAAATTTTGTGAATCTAATTTAACGAATGTAATAATCATAATAAATATAATAACAAAAAACAAGTTAACAAATGCAGGAACATAAGGTGATATAGACAATTGGCTTGAATATTTATATGCAGCATAACTACAATAAAATAAAAATGTAAAAATAATAATATACATATTACTAGTAATAGTTTCATCTTGAGATTTATTTTTATCATTAGCTTCAATATAATTAATACCTATTATTATACAGGCAATTATAAAAGGAAAAGTATCTTTATATCTAAAATATTCAAGCATATTCAAGATGCTATTATATATTTTTTTCAATTCCATTATATAATTTGTTGTTATTTTAAATTTTACTCAAAATTATCAAAAAAACATTTTTTCGTGTAATATATAGTAACAGTTATTAATATTATAGCTAATGATTGATATAATTGTTTTTCTGTAACATAATTATAATTAACTAAATAAGCTCCATATAAAATTCCAATTAGAGAACCTAATGCAACAATAATAGAATTTAAATAATTAATATGTCCGCTATTATGATATAAATAAAAACCGGGAAAACTTTGAGGCAATAGTTGCATAAATAAAACAGTTCCTACTGCCTGTTGAATAGACATACCAGATAAAGTTAGCAATGGCATTGATATTACACCAGCACCAACACCTATTGTCCCAGTTGATACACCTGCTAACATTCCTATTAATAAGTATAATAAATAATTTATCATTCTATATATTATACATTTATAAATTTTCCATTGCTGTTTTTTTACCATGACATTCTCTACATAATGCTAATAGGTTATCTACGTGATTACTACCTCCGTGTTCTAAAGCTATTTTATGATCTACTTCAAACCACGCATTTAATCGTGATTTACAATCACCACAATTCCAGTCTTGACGAGATGCTACAAATTTCTTTTTAGTTTCACTTACAGAACGCTTTGTTGATTTTTTTCCAGATTGCATTATTCTGTTTTCTGCGTTTTGTTGAGTAGAATTAGGCATAGCAATTATAGGGTTATTGTAATTACCTCCATCCAAGCTATTCATTTGATTATTTGCAAACGTTTGTTTACTAGTAAAGTCTAATATTGGTGATATCATGTTTGAAGTATTCCTATCTATAGGTAAGTATTTAAGATAATCGTTTGATGTGCTTACAATTTGTTGTGCTCTTAATGGATTACGTTTAAACAAAATATAAATCATTAATGCACCAAATGCTACACCTGCCATTTGATAATATTTTTTTCCTGCCATTAACATTTTTGTATATTTGCCATCAGTATAAATATTTGCAATTACAAATCCAGCTATAAGTATAATATAAAGTTCTAATCGCATTTTTATATTATAAAGAGAATATTTATTCATAATAATAGTATATCAAAAATATTAATAAGCAAATAAAAAATGCAAATATATAATGTTTTCTAGTATTTATTTGTTTTATTAAAAATACTGGTTTAGGTATATATTCTGCTCTATATTTATCAAGCGCTTCGGGTAAAGATAGCTCTTTTTTATTTAATGATACATTAATTTTATTATGAATAAAATGCATCCAACGAACAAAAGATTCTTTAGAAGATAAATACGGTGTTACTGGATATCTATCTAAAATATTGCTAAATTTATTACCTATTTCACTAATAGGTATAAATAATGGCATATTTTGTATTAAATCATAATATTTCCTTTTAGTAATATCATTTGGATTTTCTGGATATGATTCAGCAACTGTATGTAAAAAAAACCAGTAATGTGGCCCCCAAACGGTAGGATCGAAAAACATAGCTTTAATAATACTTATATAAAGATATCATTATAATATTCATCTAGGATTATCGTAATTATTTTTTAACTATGAGTGATAACTATTGTAATAATTGTGGAAAATCAGGACATGTATATCATTTATGTAAAATGCCAATTACTAGTATCGGTATAATTGCATTTCGTATTATTAATGAAGAAATACAATATTTAACAATACGTAGAAAAGATACTTTTGGTTTTATTGATTTTATGAGAGGAAAATATTCGGTTTATAACAAAGATTATATAATGAATATGTTAAAACAAATGACTAATATTGAAAAAGAATATCTATTAACAATGACTTTTACCGATTTATGGAAACATATATGGGGAGATTGTGATATTAGTAATCAATATAAACACGAAGAAAATGGATCTAGAGATAAATTTGAATTATTAAAAACTGGTATTATAAATAATAATAATGATTATTCATTGGCAACATTAATTGAAGAAAGTAAAAAATATCAAACATGGACAGAACCAGAATGGGGATTTCCTAAAGGGAGACGTAATTTTCAAGAAAAAGATTTTGATTGTGCTGTTAGAGAATTTTGTGAAGAAACAGGATTTAATAATAACCATCTTTATAATATCCGTAATATTTTTCCTTTTGAAGAAGTTTTTACAGGATCTAATTATAAATCATACAAACACAAGTATTATATTGCTTATATTCCTAATGAAAATAGTAATAATATGAATAACTTTGAACTATCTGAAGTTAGTAAAATGGAGTGGAAAACATATGATGAATGTATTTCAATAATTCGTCCGTATAATTTAGAAAAAATAAGATTAATTAAAAACATTCATAATACTTTAAGTCAGTATGACTTATCATATATTTAAAACTATGAAAACAAAATAAATGAAATATATGTGTAGAATATATACATATATTTTAATTAAATGCCAGGAAAAACAAGTAAGAATAATAAACTAATTCCTGCTAATACAACACGTCGTAAGTTACCAATAAATCATAATAAAAAATTTCAAAATTCAAATAGTGGTGGCAAAAGTCCTAAAAAAAATTGTATTGATGGTAAATGTGATAAAGGTTATAGATGTGATAGTAATAAAAATTGCTATAAGCTAACTGATATTGAATTAGAATCAAATAATTTAAAAGTAACACTATCTGTTGATGGCAATAGGGGTAAAAATTATAATATCGATTTATTAAATGCTAACATTGAACGCGTTCAAGAATTAAAAAATATGAAAATTAATGGGAAAAAAATCACAGGAAAATATTTAAAAGATATGATTGATAATTTAAAAACAAAAATTACTGAAAATACAAAAACTACCTATTTTGGTACATTAAATGATGAAATGATTATACAAATTATTGTTTTAGAAAATATGTATTCGGTAGAACAAGCACAACTTGAAGAAAAGGGAGAACAACCTCAAGAAAAAGAAGAACAATCCCAAGAAAAGGGAGAACAATCCCAAGAAAAGGGAGAACAATCCCAAGAAAAGGGAGAACAACCTCAAGAAAAAGAAGAACAACCTCAAGAAAAGAGAGAACAATCCCAAGAAAAAAGAGAACAACCTCAAGAACAAGAATTATCTAGTTATGAAGAACCTATTAATGATAAAAATTATAATAATTATTCATTACCTAACATTGATATTAAACTAACAGATAATGAACGTAAATTACAAGATAGTGTTGATTTTATTCCAATTGATATTGAATCTAAAGAATATAATAATGTTATTAAGAATAAAGAAAAACTAGAACAAGAGTTTTTAAAATTAGAAGATACTTATAATTTCTTGTATCCTGAATTAGATGATCCAAACTTTAATATTAAAATTGCTAAACAAAAAGAATTTAATGTAACGCAGTATGATGGTAAAATATATGATATAAAAAAACAGGCCGAAACTATGTGTAATAGTGAATTTTCTTTAATGCCTCATCAATTATTTGTAAAAAACTTTTTATCATTTCAAACACCATATAACAGTTTATTATTATATCATGGTTTAGGTACAGGTAAAACTTGTAGTGCAATTGGTATAGCTGAAGAAATGAGAACATATATGAAACAAACCGGTTTTGATAAAAAAATTATAGTAATTGCATCACCTAACGTTCAACAAAATTTTAAATTACAATTATTTGATGAAAGAAAATTAAAACTAGATGGTGATATTTGGAATATTAATTCCTGTATTGGAAATTCACTTTTACAAGAAGTTAATCCTACTTATTTACAAAATTTATCAAGAGATAAAATAATAGTACAAATTAATAATATTATTAATCAATATTACATTTTTATGGGTTATAGTGAATTTGCTAATTATGTTAAACGTAAAATTTATGTTGATAACAATTCAGGTTTATCAAATTCACAACAAAAACAACAAGAAATTAACTTAATAAATAAATTTTTTAATGATCGTTTAATAATTATTGATGAAGTTCATAATATTCGTATTATGCAAGATAATAAGGAATCTAAAAAAACAGCTTCATTATTAATGCACGTATGCAAATATGCAAATAATATGAGATTGTTATTGTTATCTGCAACACCAATGTTTAATAGTCATAAAGAAATTATATGGATTACCAATTTATTAAATATTGTTGATAAACGTGGTTTAATTCAAGAAAATGAAGTATTTGATAAAAATGGAGAATTTATTCAAAAACAAAAATTAGATAATGGTATAATTATTGAAGGAGGTGAAGAGTTGTTACGTCGTAAATTAACAGGATATGTTTCTTATGTTAGATCTGAAAATCCATATACATTTCCTTATCGTATATATCCAGAACATTTTTCACCTGCTAGATTATTACAATATGATTTATATCCTAGTATGCAAATGAATAATAAAACAATAAATGATACTGATAAACCTAGTAAAATACCATTATATATGAATTTAATGGGAAATTAT